>MAAC01011328.1_pt1 | contig 99668 bp, 85 predicted proteins | sample 1115981 | NCBI WGS metagenome assembly MAAC01 (sample SAMN04961126, study PRJNA320927) | seawater metagenome | isolation source: sample BD02T64 sea water enriched with oil for 64 days | place: USA:Gulf of Mexico | collected 2013-07-27 | reverse complement strand
TAAGCCTACCAGCGCAGATGGTACTGCATTTATGTGGGAGAGTATGTCGCCGCCATTCTTACTAAAGGTCCTGATTCTAACGAATCAGGACCTTTTTTTATGCCCATATTTTAGATATGCCCCTTATTCTAGGGATGAATTCCATCGGAAATATTTACATTTGATAAAAAAAAACAGTGACTAGGTATTTTATACGTTTTGCATACAATGGAGAGAACTACCACGGTTGGCAATTACAACCTAATGCTATCTCTGTTCAAGAGGTTTTGAACCGATCTATATCTATAATTTCAAGAGAAGAAATTTCAGTAGTTGCTGCTGGAAGAACGGATGCTGGTGTTCATGCGAAAGAAATGTATGGACATATTGATTTTGATCAATTTATTCCGCAGGATAATTTTATCTTCAAATTAAATAGTTTTCTCCCCAAGGATATTTCAGTATATGAAATAAAACCAGTGAAACAAGATGCTCATGCTCGTTTCGATGCTATCAGCCGAAGATATGAATATTGGATTAGCTCTCGGAAAGATCCTTTTATGGTTGGAAAGGCTTGGATGTTCTATAAAGATCTAGACGTTCAGAAAATGAACAAAGGAGCATCTATATTACTCGGTCGTCACGATTTTGAATCTTTTTCTAAAACACATAGTGATGTTAATAACTTCTTCTGTACAATTGAGGAAGCACGGTGGGTAGCAAAAGATAATCATCTGGTTTTTTATATTTCAGCCAACCGATTTTTAAGAAATATGGTACGTGCGATAGTTGGTACACTAGTTGATGTTGGTTTGGGAAAAATGACTTTAGAGGAATTGAAATTGGCTATCGAAGCAAAGGATAGATCAAAAACAGGGACTTCTGCTCCAGGTGATGCTCTCTACCTTTGTGAAGTAAATTACCCAGAGTCTATATTTTTGTAAATGGCAATAAAAAAAGAAAATAAAGTTTTTGAATGGCAATTTCTTGGGCGCCTATTCCAATTTGTAAAACCCTATAAATGGGTTTTTCACGCCTGTGGATTTGTAACCTTCCTATTGGCTGTGCTTGCTGTTGTAAGAGCTTATTTGGTTAAATATGCTTTCGACTTTTCTATTGTAGAACCCAATATGGACGCTCTTTTTACCTATACAATGGTGATGTTGGTCTTCCTTTTGGCTGAGTCTATCTTTCAATTCTTATTTAGCTATTATGCCGGTTGGTTGGGGCAAATGGTTATCAAAGACATTCGCTTAACTTTAAAGGAACATTTACTAGGGTTCCGAATGGATTATTTTGATAATACGCCTATTGGTACATTGGTTACCCGTGTTATTTCTGATATAGAGGCAATTGCTGCTGTTTTCTCTCAAGGTGTTTTGACTTTTATAGGTGATTTATCTAAAATTGTATTGATTGTTGGTTTCATGTTTTATACTGATTGGAAACTTACATTGATCTGTCTTGTTGTATTTCCATTATTATTAGTGGCAACCAAATTTTTCCAAAAATTTATGAAAGCCTCATTTGAGGATGAGCGTACAGCAATTTCAAAATTAAATACCTTCGTTCAGGAGCATATACAAGGAATGAATATTGTTCAAATATTCAATCGTGAAGAAGCAGAGTTGGATAAATTTAAATCCATAAATGCAGAACACCGGGATGCTACTATTCGTTCTATCTGGTATTTTTCTATATTCTTACCTATTATTGAGGTATTCTCAGCGGTTGCTTTAGGTCTATTGGTATGGCAAGGTGGTATTATGGTAGCTACTGGATCGGATATTATTCTTGGAGATATCATTTTATTCATCTTATTGATCAATATGTTATTTCGCCCTGTTAGACAATTAGCAGATCGTATAAATTCCATTCAACGTGGAGTGGTTGCATCCAAAAGGGTTTTCATGCTTCTGGATTACGATGGTAAGGAAGAAACACAGGATACGGATTCCGAGCCTAGAACCCAATTGATTGGTCAGATTGAATTTTCTGATGTATGGTTTGCCTATAAAGATGAGAATTGGGTATTGAAAGGTGTCAATTTTGAAATGAATCCTGGTGAAATGGTTGCTATTGTTGGTGCTACGGGTGCTGGTAAGAGTTCCATTCTTAGTTTGATTACTAGGTTTTACGATTACCAAAAGGGACAGATTCTTATTGATGGAAAGTCTATAGAAAATTATTCTAAATCCCACCTTAGAAAAGAAATTGCAATTGTCATGCAAGATGTTTTCTTGTTTTCCGATTCTGTAATGAAAAATGTCAACATTCAAGATAAATTGGATGATGAAAGTATTATTAATGCAGCAGCTGAAATTGGCATTGATGGTTTTATAAATGGTCTTCCTGGCAAGTTTGATTATAATGTTGGAGAAAGAGGAGCTATGCTTTCAACAGGGCAGAGGCAGTTATTGGCCTTCCTTAGAACCTATGTTTCCAACCCCTCTATTCTAATTTTAGACGAAGCCACTTCTTCAATAGATACCGAAACTGAAAAACTTATTCAAAAGGCTACGGAGGTATTGACTAAAAATAGAACTTCTATAGTCGTTGCGCATAGGTTGAGTACTGTTCGAAATGCCGATAAAATATTGGTAATGGACCAAGGGAAAATTGTTGAATTTGGAACGCATGAAGAGCTATTGCTTAGGGGGGAATACTATGCTCAATTGTATGAAATTCAATTCAGCAAGGATACTGTAGTTTAAAATTATAATTGCTCTTTCATTTTTGTAAAAGGATGTAATTAGAACATAGATTTTGTGTAAATTCGTTCTATTGTATTTAGTTAAAATACAATGAACAAAAATAATTCACTCCCCTGAATTAGATTAAGTCAAGAGACAATGAGATTAGAGTTTTATAAATATCAAGGAACTGGAAACGACTTTATTATTGTTGATAATAGAGAGGCCAAATTAAATCTTAGCGAAAAGCAAATCAATTTTTTGTGTGATAGACGTTATGGAATTGGTGCCGATGGATTGATGATCCTGGAAAATGATAATCAGGAAGCATTTAAAATGGTTTATTTCAATTCTGATGGAAGAGAAGGTACCATGTGTGGAAATGGTGGTAGATGTCTTGCAGCATTTGCTCATGAGTTAGGATGTATAGATTATAAAGGAAGGTTTATAGCTGTTGATGGATTGCATGAAGTGCTTTTTGAAGGTAAAAAAGTATGTGTAAAAATGCAAGACGTTACTGAATATGAAACTGGAGACAACCATGTTTACCTTGATACTGGATCACCTCATTACGTTACCTTCTTAAGCGATATGGGACACCTGGACGTGATTACAGATGCGCACAAAATCCGTTATAGCGATCGTTATAAAGATGAAGGAACCAATGTGAATTTCGTAGTTAAAGACGGTGATAAATTTATCGTGAGAACTTATGAAAGAGGGGTTGAAGATGAGACTTTATCTTGTGGAACAGGTGCTACTGCCGTGGCAATTGCTTTATTTCTAAAAGGGATTACTAACAACAATAGTATCACATTGGTAACAAAAGGTGGTGAGTTGTATGTTAGTTTTGACTACAGTCAAGGAAACTTTACTAATGTTTGGTTAAAGGGGCCTGCAACCTTTGTTTACAAGGGAGAAATTGATCTTGAAAATGATATCTAATAATCTAATTAGCCTTAGAGCACTTGAGCCATCTGATCTTGATTGCATGTATCGTTGGGAAAATAATTTTGAGGAATGGAAATTTTCTGATCACCAGATTCCTTTTTCAAAGTTTATCCTAGAAAAATATATTCAACAAGCGACGGATAGTATTTATTCCTCAAAACAATTGAGATTAGTTATTGAGGAAAAATGTTCAGGGAAATGTTTAGGATTTTTAGATTTCTTTGATTTCGATCCCCAAAATGCTAGAATGGCTATTGGGATAATTATTGGAGAAAAAAAGGATAGAAGAAAAGGATTTGCCTTAGAAGCATTGAACTTAGGGAAGTCATTTGTTAAATCAAGTTTCGGCTTGAGGCAATTATATTGCCATATATCAGAAAATAATCCGGCAAGTATTTCACTTTTTGAAAAGGCTGGTTTTACCCAATCGGGTTGTTTGAAGGATTGGAAAATAGATAGAAAAAATTGGATAAATGTATTGGTGTTTCAGTGCCTACTGAAAGATTAGTGATGAAAAAACCCGAAGAATTAATTCCTCATCGAAAACCATTTCTATTTGTAGATGAGATTTTGAAGGTGGATGAGTATGAAGTAATAGGGTCAACTGAATTTAAATGTTCAGAAGGCATGTATGCCATAAATCAACCAGCTGTTGGTGAAGTTCCTAGTCCAATATTATTAGAAGCTATGGCGCAATGCGGTGGAGCTGGTGTTCGTTTATTAGGAATTACTAATGGTTTATTTGCATTGGCCAGAATAGATAATGCTAACTTCCTATCAAAAGTCCAATTTGGTGATAAAGTGAAATTTGTGATCAAGAATATAAAATTGAGTCAACGAATTATTAAACAATCCGGAACCGTATATTTAAATGGTGAGCCAGTAGTAAATGCTACGTGGACCTGTATTAAAATGGATAAAAATTAGCCTCTTAATAAATGACCATGATTGATTTTTCTAACAAACCCTTACTTATATTATATGGGATTCTATTTATATTAATCAATCAATCCTGTACCAATAGTCCTGTAGAAATTTTTCCAGAAAATAATACTACGAACTTATACCTGAACCATCACGATTCGGTGAAATATGTAGGAAAGGAAACTTGTCGAAATTGCCATTATGACAAATACCAAACCTTTATGCATACTGGGATGGGGAAGTCCTTTTCATCTGCGAATAAAGCTCACAGCTCCGCTGAGTTTCACAAGGACTCTACCTTATACGATGAACATTTAGATCTGTATTACCAACCCTATTGGAAGGACTCCGTTTTAGTGTTGGAAGAATATAGATTAAATGAATCAGGAGATACTAGTCATAAACGAATTCAAAATATTGATTTTATTGTAGGATCGGGTCAGCATACCAATTCTCATATGGTGAACAGTAATGGCTATGTAACACAGGCTCCTTTTACCTATTATACCCAAGATGGAAAGCTCGATTTTCCACCTGGCTTTTCAGATGGAAGTAATACAAGGTTTTCTAGAAAAATAGGCTTGGAATGTATGTCTTGTCACAATGCTTTACCCAATTTTGTGAAAGGCTCTGCCAACAAGTTTGAAAAAGTACATAATGGAATTGATTGTGAACGTTGTCATGGTCCTGGAGAATTGCATGTCAAGAAAATCATGTTAGGTGAAATTATTGATACAGCCAAGTCTATTGATTATACTATTGTAAATCCTAAAAAACTAAGTGCTGAATTACAATTTGATCTTTGTTCACGCTGTCATTTACAAGGTAATACGGTATTGAACGAAGATAAAAGCTTTTTCGATTTCAAACCAGGGATGAAATTATCTGAAGTAATGCATACCTTTTTACCGAAATACAGTAATTCTGATGATGAGTTTATTATGGCATCACATGTAGATCGATTGAAAATGAGTAATTGCTTCATATCCTCAAATCAGGAACTTACTTGTATCTCTTGTCATAACCCCCATATTAGTGTTGAAGTAACACCAATAGAAAAGTTTCAAAAAACTTGTGAAAGTTGTCATCAAGAAAAAAAATGTACCGAGCCGGAAATCAACTGGGGGAATAATAGTTGTACAGATTGTCATATGCCTAAATCAGGTAGTTCAGATATTCCACATGTAAGAATAACGGATCATAAAATTGCCATCCCTTCTGTTGTATCGAAGGATAATAAAGAAGCGCTAAGGGAATTTATAGATCTATATTGTGTAAATTCTAATGAACCAGATAATAGAACATTGATCAAAGCTTATTTACAACAATATGAACGTTTTGAACAGGAGCAAAAATTACTGGACAAGGCTCATTACCTTTTGAAATCAGCCAAAAAACCATTGCGATATCTTCATGAATGGGTTCATTATTTTTACTTGATTCAAGATTATGATGGAATTGTGAATTTATTAATGAAGGAAGGTGAAGTCCAAATTGCCAAAGGTCTAAATACTACAGATTATGAGAATGTTGATGCATGGACGGCTTATCGTTTGGCGGTAGCTTTAAAACATCAAAACAATCAAGTTCTAGCTAAAAAATATTATAAAAAAGCTATAGTTCTAGCTCCTTATATGTTGGATTTTAAATTGGAATTTGCGGATGACCTTATTCGTTGGAACCAATTTAAGACAGCAATTCCATTATTAGAATTTATAATAAAAGAGAATCCACTTTATGAAAAGGCTTACACCTTATTGGGGTATAGCCATGCGAGATTAGGGAGCTTTGAAAAGGCGGAAAAATTATATCTCAAAGCAATTGAATTAAATGCAAATGAGCTCCAAGCCAAAACAAATTTGGCAGGATTATATTTTATGAAAAATAAAGTTGTGGAATCTATTTTTCTTTTGAAAGAGGTATTGAAAAGAGATGAAACACAGGAATTGGCAAAAATGATGTTAGAAGAAATTGAAAAGCAAAACTCCAATAAATAGGGGACTACCAACTTGTATTAGTGGGTTTTATTTACAAAAAAGAAACATCTAACGGTAAAATAAAATTTTTAGAAACAAAAAAGGCTATCCATGTAGATAGCCTTTTTTATTTATTAATCTTCCCATTCGGAAGTATAGTGGAATACGATGTCTGGAAATTTTTGTTCTGCCATTTGAATGGTGAAAGCTGAATCCGCTAGGAATACATCTCTACCAAATTTATCCGCAGCCATCGATCTTATTTTCAGGGTGATAAACTCTTTCAATTGAGCCTTGTTGGTTGATGTTATCCAACATGCTTTATACAATTGGATAGGTTCATATAAACCTGTAGCGTTGTACTCGTGCTTCAATCGATGCTGAATTACTTCAAACTGAAGAGCACCAACTGTTCCAATAATTTTTCTACCATTCAACTTTCGGATAAATAATTGGGCAACCCCTTCATCCATTAATTGATCAATACCCTTAGCCAACTGTTTCGACTTCATTGGGTCTCCATTTTCAATATAGTTGAAAAGCTCTGGAGCAAAACTTGGAATACCTTTATAGTGTAATGATTCGCCTTCAGTTAAAGTATCTCCAATTTTAAAGTTTCCACTATCAGGAATACCAACAATATCACCTGGATAGGCAATATCTATGACATTCTTCTTGGCAGCCATAAAGGCTGTAGGACTAGAAAACTTTAAATTTTTATTCAGACGAATATGCTTGTAATTAGTATTTCTTTCAAATTGACCAGATACAACCTTTACAAAGGCAATTCTATTCCTGTGTTTAGGGTCAATATTGGCGTGAATTTTAAATACAAATCCAGTAAATTTATCTTCTTCCGGTTTAACTAACCTTTCTTCTGCTTGCTTTGGTTGTGGTTTTGGAGCAATGTCCAAGAAACAATCTAACAATTCTTGAACTCCAAATGAGTTGATAGCAGAACCAAAGAATACAGGAGAAATATCTCCTTCTAGATAGGTGTCTCTATTGAATTCTGGATAAACGCTTTCAACTAATTCAACTTCCTCACGGAGTTCTTGCTGTGCAAGCTCTCCAATATGCTCAGTCATGTCTTCAGAAAAAATGTTTTGGATATTGACCTTTTCATCGATTCTATCTGTTACACTCCCGGAATACAAATTCAATTCTTTACGATAGAGACTGTAAACACCTTGTAGGTGTGGTCCCATTCCTATAGGCCAAGATAAAGGTCGAACCTTGATGTCCAACTTTTGCTCAATCTCGTCCAACAAATCAAAGGCATCTTTACCTACACGGTCTAGTTTATTAATAAAGACCATGATAGGAGTTTTACGCATCTTACAAACCTTAACTAGTTTCTCTGTTTGCGTCTCAACCCCTTTTGCAACATCAATTACAACAATCACACTATCCGCAGCAGTAAGTGTACGGAAGGTATCCTCTGCGAAATCCTGGTGACCAGGCGTATCCAGAATATTGATTTTGTAATTGCGGTATTCAAATCCCATTACAGAACTGGCAACCGAGATACCACGTTGTCTCTCAATTTCCATGAAATCGGAAGTAGCTCCTCTCTGAATCTTATTAGATTTTACAGCTCCAGCGGTATTGATTGCCCCACCATACAAAAGTAACTTCTCTGTCAAAGTAGTCTTCCCAGCATCGGGGTGTGATATAATAGCGAAGGTCCTACGACGTTCTATTTCTTTTAATCTTGCCATGATTTGTATCTAGTGCCGCAAAAGTACAATAATCCAACCTTTGCCCAAAGTTCATAGTGCTAAATCATGATTTTGTTCTAATATCTTGGCAAATTTGACTTCCTTGGTTAATTTCCCTGATTATTTTTCTATTTTAGAACAAAATATTACTGAATGGAACCCATGTTAATTCTTGGTATCATAGCTGCCTATTTTCTTGTATTGATTGCTATATCTTATTTTACTGGTAGAAAGGACGATAGTGATACTTTCTTTTTAGGAAATAGAAAGTCGCCATGGTACATTGTTGCCTTTGGAATGATAGGCGCTAGCTTGAGTGGTGTCACCTTTGTAAGTGTTCCTGGGATGGTGGAAGGAAACTTCTTTTCTTATTTTCAAATGTGCTTGGGCTTTACGGTGGGTTACTTCATTATAGCCAAAGTACTCTTGCCCATATATTATAAAATGAATTTGGTATCTATATACCAATATTTGGATGATCGTTTTGGCGTAGAAGCTTATAAAACGGGTTCGTTTTTTTTCCTAATATCCAGATTGATAGGTGCTTCCTTTAGGTTATTTCTTGTCGCCAGTATTTTCCAAATGTTTGTGTTCGATGAAATGGGCATTCCTTTTCAAGTGACTGTTGCTATTACTATTCTTTTGATTTGGCTATACACCTTTCGTAGTGGGATTAAAACTATTATTTGGACAGATACCTTGCAGACGGCATTTATGCTATTGGCAGTAATTTTTACTTTTTACTGGATGAGTCAAAGTATGGGCTGGGCTGGTTTCGACTTCTGGTCAGAGGTACAGTCTTCGAGTTATTCAAAGGTTTTTTTCTTGGATAATTTTCTGGGGGATAAAATGCATTTCGTAAAACAATTCGTCGGTGGAATATTGATTTGTTTGACTATGACAGGCTTGGATCAGGATATGATGCAAAAGAATCTATCTTGTAAAAATCTGAAGGAAGCTCAAAAGAATATGATTTCCTTTGGACTTGTTTTACTAATAGTGAATTTCTTCTTTTTATTGTTTGGAGCCTTATTATACATATATGCTGATAAATATGGGATAGATGCGATAAAAGATGACTTATTTCCGAGTATAGCCTTATCTGGAAATGGAGGATTTGGAATTTCAGTATTATTTATTCTAGGTCTGATTGCTGCGGCGTATTCAAGTGCCGATTCAGCACTTACTTCTCTAACAACTGCTTTTAGTATTGACTTTCTAGATATTCAAAAAATGTCTCCTTCAAAACAAAAGACAGTTAGAAAGAAAGTTCATATCGGCTTTAGTATTTTGTTGTTCTTAGTTATTCTCTCCTATCAATCTATCAATAATAAGGATTTAATCACTGATTTGTTTGTTTTTGCTATGTACACCTATGGTCCCTTATTGGCGCTTTATTTTGCAGGAATGTACACCAAATGGAAATTAAAAGGGAAGCTTATTTTATTGGTTTGCCTAGTAGCGCCAACTATTACTTATTTTATTAATCTATACACAAGTGGAGCTATTGGATTTGCTTTGATCTTGGTAAATGCTAGCATCTGTTTGGTAGGATTTAAACTAATTTCAATTGATGAGACGGAACAAACGGGAAATGTGGAGATTAGAAATTAGATTATCTTTGTAATATAGCTCTTGTGTTGTTTCTTAGGGTATTGATAGAGCTTTCATTATATTTGCTGCAAATCGAGTCGCTCTATCGCTTTGCTTAGGCAAAGAGGAAAGTCCGGACAGCATAGAGAGTCATACTTCCTAACGGGAAGGGTTCCTTTTAAGGAATACAGCTAGTGTCGCAGAGAATAACCGCCCTGAGCAATTGGGGTAAGGGTGAAAAGGTGAGGTAAGAGCTCACCAGTATTTGGAGTAATCCAGGTAGCTGGATAAACCTTATGAGCTGAAAGATCAAGTAAACCGGGAAATCTTTAAATAGATACAGAGTTTCTCGCTCAACTCGGAGGGTAGATCGATTGAACCTATGAGCGATTGTAGGTCTAGATAAATGATAGAGACAGATTGTAAAATCTGTACAGGATCCGGCTTATAGACTCGATTTTATTTTGCACCAATAAATTGCTGATATGAAGTTAAACAAATTCATTACCGTAATTTTTATTTTGTTCGCCTTTAGTACTGCTTGGGCAGCAATGTATATCTACAAACAAATTTACGGAACCATTTCTTCGGAAAAAGTGACTATTTTTGTTCCGAAAAATGCCTCTTTTGATGAAGTATTGGATACCCTTACATCTAAAGGTCTTATTAAGGATAGGGCATTTTTTAACTTTTTTGCCAACAAAAAAAATTACAACGATCAAAGGGTAATTTCAGGGAAATACGAGGTGAAGCCTGGTGCTAATTTGAACGAACTGATCAATATGTTACGTATTGGTGATCAATGTCCAGTGAAATTCATGTTCAATAATTTGGAGACTGTGGAGGATTTGGCAGGGAAGGTTTCAGCAACTTTTGAGATGGATAGTGTTGAATTTCTAGATGCCATTTATGATACTAATTTCCTTGAAAAGGCTGGACTTGATAAGGATCAAATAGGGTTGATATTTATTCCGAATACTTATCAAATGTATTGGTCAATTTCGAGTGTTGGTTTACGAGATAGAATGTGGAAAGAATACAATTCATTCTGGTCGAAACCAGGAAGAATGGAAAAGGCCAAAGCACTTAACTTATCCAAAAAAGAGGTTTCAGTTTTAGCTTCTATAGTAGAAAAAGAATCCTATAGAAAAACGGAATTACCAACCATTGCTGGTTTATATCTGAATAGATTGAAAAAGGGAATGAGGTTGCAAAGTGACCCTACTGTAATTTTTGCCTTGAATAAAGAAAATACGAACGGAAGAAGAGTGAAGCGTGTTCTTTATAAAGACCTAAAAATAGATTCACCTTATAATACCTACAAAGTGGTAGGTCTACCGCCAGCACCTATTGGTATTCCCGAAATCAAGGCAATTGAAGCTGTACTGAACTATAAGCAGCACAAATATATCTACATGTGTGCTAAACCAGATTTATCGGGTTACAATAATTATGCAGTGACACTTGCACAGCATAATGTGAATGCACGCGCCTATCAGAAGGCAATGAACGAGCGTAAAATCATGAACTAATCATGATAGCCTGGTTCAAGCGTTTATTTGATTTCCATAATTATCCCTCAGTAAAATCGGTAAGGTCTTTACATGGTGGTGACATCCATTTGGTTTACCAAGTAGAAACCAATCAAGGATCCTATTGCATGAAGGTTTCAAAGAAAATAGAGGATTCCCATCTATTTTCAATTGAGAAAAAATCACTCAACTATATGGTTGATAAAGCAGGGGTCAATGTTCCTCAACTTTATCTGACTGGTGAGTTTGAAGGGTTTAGTTTCTTGATGATGACCTATATTCCACAAGATGATAAAGAGGCCTCTATCAGTTATTGGAATTATTTAGCAAAGCAAGTAGCCAATTTACATAAGGTTTCTTCTGATCATTTTGGTTTATCTTTCTCAAACTATATTGGACCTATTACTCAAGACAATAGATGGAAAGAGACCTGGTCTTCCTTTTATGTTGAAAATAGACTGGAACCACAGGTGAAATCTTCATTTGATAGTTCTCTTCTTTCTAAAAGTCTACTTAGTAAGATGGAAGGGCTATATAGTGAAATACCTAGTATCTTTCCGGAGGAAAAGCCATCTCTTTTACATGGTGATTTATGGTCTGGTAATGTGATAAAATCTGCAGATTATAGATCCTTTTTTATAGATCCTGCTATTTATTATGGACACAGAGAAATGGACCTAGCCATGATGCAATTATTTGGTGGATTTGATACTGCTTTTTTTGAATCCTATCAGGAGGAATATTCACTGGAAAAGGGATGGGAAGAAAGGGTAGAGATCGCCCAATTATATCCTCTTTTAATTCACTTGAATTTATTTGGTGCTTCTTATTTGCCTTCTATCAAACGAATAGTCAATAAGTTCTGAAGTTAGTCTAAAACTGTTCAGTTTCTTCATGCATTAATCTTATGAGGCCATCTGCAAGTCCCACCTTCGGTACATTAATTTCATTTACATCGGTCCAAGAAAATACATTCTCATAGATTTTTAATGCATGTAAGATAACATCTGCTCTATCGGGATTCATGTTTAGCTTGACCTGTCTCTCATCATAATTATACGACTCAATGAGTTCTTTAGTGCTTAATAATTCAGAAAAAAATAAGGGATCCCAGTTTTTCTTTTGGTGCATCTTATACAATCTGTTGATATTGCCTCCAGAGGCAATGGCTTGCATTTCTTTGTCCAATTTGTTTTCTAGGACCCAAGTATGCATTTCATCCCAAGTAGAGGGGGGGACTAGATCATTTAATAGTCGAATGGTTCCAATGTTAAATGATTTGGAGGCAACAGCCGTAGATCCTTCAAAAAAAGTAATTTCAGTACTACCTCCTCCTACATCAATATATAAATAGCCTTGATTTGGATCAAGCATTTCTTCAATATGCGTTTGGTATATTATTTCTGCCTCCTGTTTTCCTGATACAATTTCTATGTCTATATCAGTCTCATCCTTTATAGAAAGAAGAATTTCACTACTGTTTATAGCATCTCTCATGGCAGATGTAGCACAAGCCTTATAATTGGTAATACCATGAGCAAACATTAAGTTTTTATAGGCAATCATGGTTGCAATAAGTCGCTCTTTGTTTTGCTCACTAATTTGTTGGCTTATAAAAACGTCTTGACCTAATCGAATAGGGACACGCACCAAGGAATTCTTCTTATAAAAGGTGCCTTCTGGTGTTGAATGCGCATTTACAATTAGTAAGCGTATCGCATTGGATCCAATATCTATTGCTGCATATCTTTTAGTTTCCATCCTGCTCCAATTTATCTTTATAATATTGGTAAAGTTGATATTGAGCTCGGTTGTTTACATCTTCTTGACCGTTATTGTTGTAGGTGTTTTTTTGTTTTTCATCTACAATTCTAGACTTCATATTGTCATTAAATTGAATGGCAAAAATATATTCCAACTCCTGTTGAATATTCTTATCGTAAATTGGACATGTCAATTCTATTCTACGTTCCAAATTTCTCAACATCCAATCTGCCGAACTGATATAGTATTTTGGATCCCCATCATTATGGAAAATGATAAACCTACCATGTTCTAGGAATCTATCTAAGATACTGATAACTCGAATGTTTTCACTCAATCCAGCAACACCAGGGTTTAGTCGGCAAATTCCCCTAATAATCATATCAATTTTAACTCCGGATTGACTGGCTTGGTACAATTTCTCTATCATTTGCCCATCGACCAAGTTGTTCAATTTGATCCTGATATGTGCTTTTTTTCCAAGCTTAGCATTTTTAATTTCAATATTGATCAAACGTACCAACTTATTCCTAAGGTGCTTCGGAGAGAGCACGATATGTCTATGATAAATTGGAGCAAATTTCCCTTCAATGATTTGAAAAATGTCCTGTAATTCCTTGGTTACTGCTTTATGTGCCGTTAATAAGCTAAGGTCTGTATAAATTTTGGCAGATGATTCGTTGAAATTACCTGTACTAACACAAGCATAATTCCTTAAAATACCACCTTCTTTTCTTGTAATGGTACAGAGTTTTGCATGTATTTTTAAATCTTCAAATCCATGTAAAACCTTAACACCCTCTGCTTGTAAAATATTGGACCATTTGATATTAGATTCCTCATCAAAACGAGCCTTCAGTTCCAATACCGCCAATACCTTTTTTCCATTTTTGGCCGCATTAATTAGTGCATTAACAATTTTTGAATTGTTTGCTAAACGGTAAATAAGAATTTTGATGGATTTCACCTTAGGGTCAATGGCCGCCTCACGTAAAAACTGAATAATATGTTTGTAATCCTGATATGGATGATGAACAATAATATCTTTTTGTTGCAAGGTTTGTATGATATTCGATGGAGGTAAAATGTCCGGATGAAATAGAGGTGGCATCGCTTTAAACTCACTATTTTCAAAATCTAAGGAAGGGAAACTTATGAAATCCTTAAAGTTGTGAAACCTTCCACCAGGAGTTACACTTTCTGTAGTCTTAATTTTCAGTTGCTTTAAAAGAAATGTTAAAAGGTCATCTGGAATAGATTTATCATAGACCAAGCGAACAGGTAAACCTCTCTTTCTTTTGCGAAGACTCTTATTCAATTTTTCTAATATTCCCTCTGCTACATCATTATCAAAATCCAATTCAGCATCTCTCGTTACTTTAATGGAATAGGCTTCAATAGAATCGTAATTAAAAGAGTGAAATACTAAATGTAGGTTCAACCTAATCAAATCATCTAAAAGGATTAGCTCTGTTTTATTATCCTCTTTTGGTAATAAAATAAACCTTTCTAAGTGAGAAGGTATTTCAATAAGGGCATATTCACATCCTTCTTTTCCTTGATTGGATAGGGTAATGGCTAAATAGGCACTATGGTCAACCAAACGAGGAAATTCATCTGGAGAATTCAGCATGATTGGCAGGAGGTCCAAATAAACATTTTTATAGAAATACTCTCTTAAATATTTTATCTGTCCCTCATTGACCTGCTTGTTACTCGTGAAAAATATATTGTTTTTTTCAAGTTCAAGGGCAATGATGTCAAAATCATGATCAAATCGTTTTTGTAGTTGATCCGCCTTTTTACGTATTTTTTTTAATGTCTTGGAATATTCTTTTTTGGTCGAAGAATTTTTTGTGATATCGACCAATCTATTCATGGAGGCGATTCTTACCTTAAAAAACTCATCTAAATTATTAGAAAAGATACCTAGAAATCGAAGTCGCTCCAATAATGGGTTGTTTTCGTCCTCAGCTTCCTGGAGGACTCTTTCATTGAATGAGAGCCAACTCAGCTCTCTATTTGTCATATTTTGATTATTCAATACAAGCAATATTTAGGTTGAAGAAATCCAGAATTCATTTTAGCTTAAGTCTATTTTTTAAGCTAGAAATAAGATAAGATTTTTATATCAATGACTCCAATTTGTTTTGTATTAATTTTTCGATATCATTTTGTTGGTCTGGAGCATAGGAGATAAAATTACCATCTCTTCTGATCCAGGTCAATTGTCTTTTGGCATACCTTCTTGTGTTCCTTTTGATCAATCGAAGAGCCTCTTCAAAATCTATCTCTTCATTTAAGAAAGAGAATAATTCTTGATATCCAACAGTTTGAAGACTTTGCTTTTTTTGGTAATCAGTTAAAGATTTTACTTCATCAAGTAATCCTTTTTCTAGCATGATATCTACACGTCTATTGATGCGGTCATAAAGACTTGGTCTATCTCTGTCAATAGCAATTTTTAATACTTCAAATGGTCTTTCTTGATTCGTGTTTTGGTTTTGGAAATGCGTAAGGGTAAGCCCGCTGGTCCTGAAAACTTCCAAAGACCTAAGTAGTCTCCTTGGATTATTCATATCTACTTTCTCAGCATATTCTGGATCTACTTTTTTCAATTCCTCTTGTAAAAAATCCAACCCTTTTTGACTGTATTCCTCATTCAATTGACTCCTGATTTCTGCTGGAATATCTGGCATTTTATCAAAACCTTTACATACTGCATCAATATATAAACCAGAGCCTCCAACTAAAAAACAAATGTCCTTATTTGCAAATTGCTTTTCTAGTAAGTCTAAACAATCGTCTTCAAAATCTCCTGGCGAATAATCTTGTTGTAAGCTGATGTGTTGGATACAGTGATGTTTCACTTGTTCCAATTCTTCTTGACTAGGTACAGCTGTTCCTATGGACATTTCTTTGAAAAATTGTCTAGAGTCACAAGAAATAATCTCAGCATTGAAGTGTTTTGCCAATTCAATGCTTACAGCTGTTTTTCCCACGGCAGTTGGACCAGCGATCACTACTAGGAGCTTTTTTTTCATTTGTATATCCTTTTTTTGAGGATTAGTAAATGTAAAATTAACGGTTTTATTCCCATAAATAAATAGTTTGGGCTATTTCTGATTGATATTTAAATAATGTTAAATGGGAAAGATTAAAGGATTTTTTGTTATTCATTTTTATGATATTTGCATTTACAGATATTCAGGATAATTGTTATATTTATCAATATATACTACTCTCATTAATGTCCGTAAAGGAACCAATAACAAAAGAATATGAAAAAATTTTATTTTGCATGTCTAATGGTTTTAGCTATATCAGCGAAGGCAACGACCCAAGATCATGATCTATATATCGTTAGCGATAGTTTGGATCTGATAACCAATACAAAAATGCCATACAAGGTGTTTACTAATTCCACTAGTTTTCAAGGGAAAAATGTAATCTATAATATTGACCAAGGAGATACATTACGTATCAATGTGCACAATACAGATACAGATGTTCATCATTTTCAAGTCAAAGGAATGTCTTACCCAGCTACCATAATTGCTGCTGGTGACTCGGCTATGATAGAAATGGTCTTTCCAGATGCTGGATCTTATATTTATTATGATCCTTTAAATTTCCCTGATAATAAATCAATGGGATTGGCTGGTATGATCAATGTGAAGGATCATTCTCACAGTAGTTTTTATTGGAATATTAAAGAATTCCAGAAATCTAAATCTGAGAATATAGATGCAGGAAATACAGAGGTCTGGAACGATTACTATCCTAATTATTTTACGATTAATTCGAAAAGTAATCCTGGAATTAATACGGATATGGATGCTAGAGTTACCGGTGAGGTAGGCGACACCATTTATATTTATATGGTGAATACTGGCCAGAGCATCCACTCTATGCACTACCATGGATATCATTTAGAAATAATGCATAGTACTCATCAACCTTCTCATGTAGGTCGTATAAAAGATACTTTTGCTTTGTTCCCAATGGAGTCATTAGTTCTGAGACTTATTCCCGATAAACCAGGAGAATATCCAGTACACGATCATAATCTAGTAGCAGTAACAGCTAATATGATGTATCCTAATGGAATGTTTACTACTCTTTTAATTACATACTAATGAAGAAGTTACTATATACTATAGCGGCATTTTGTATTACAGGAAGTAGTATGGCCCAAATGGATCAAGAAATATTCCTTAAAGCTAGAATGGCAGGTACCGTTACCATGCATGATAGTACTGAGATTAGTATTATGTATTTTAAGGAAAATAGTATACTGGGAGGACCCAACCTTCCAAGTCCTACTCTTTATATGACAGAAGGGGATAGTGTGAAAATTGATTTGCACAATTTATCACAAGGGGCTCCTCATACCGTTCATCTTCATGGTTTAGATGTTGATCAACAAAATGATGGTGTACCACATTTATCTTTTGAGGTATGGCACATGGAGCATGGTCAATATTATTTCAAAGCACCACATCCGGGAACATATATCTACCATTGTCACGTTGTATCTACGGTACACGTTCAGGCAGGTATGTATGGGATGATAGTTGTTAGACCTTCAGGAAACCAAAACGAAACATGGAATGGAGGATATACATTTGATTCAGAGCAAACTTGGTTGACATCGGAAGTTGATCCATTTTGGCACTCTGAAGAATTTATCAATACAGACCATGATTCAACTATGATGCAATTCCAATTGCCTCCACTGAATCCAGAATATTTCCTGATCAATGGATTGTCAGAAGGTCAATTGGTTGACAATTCTACTGCAATCAATATAGACAAAGGAGAAGTACGTTATATGCATATTGCTGCCATTGGTAACTATATGAATGAAATCGTTTTCCCTGAAGACTTGAATGCTAAAATTATCTCTTCAGATGGAAGACCGCTTGATCCAGCTATAGATAGCGATACATTAAGATTGACTCCTGGAGAGAGATATGGTGTATTGTTAAGCCCAACCGTAGATATTAATACAAATGCAACGGTGTCTTTTGTTGATCTAAATACACAATTGGTGACTAGTACACAGGAAATTCCTGTATTGGCACAATGGCATATTGGAATAGGAGAAAATCAAAATTGGAATTTATCAGTTTATCCAAATCCATCTGCTGAAATTTTCACAATCTCAGGAACAAGTGATGTTTCAGGTGATTTGAAAGTAGAGCTTTGTGATGTACAAGGGAGGGCAATAAGCCCTTCAAAATATCAAACGAGTTTTGGTGATGAAATAAACCTGAATTTAGGTGATCTTCCTAATGCTACTTATCTAGTGAAATTGATTAGAAATGGAAAATTAATCCATACTGATTGGTTGACTAAGTTTAGTAATTAGACGAAAATCGAAAGGTTATAAAAAAACTCCGAAGCCATTTATGGTTATTCGGAGTTTTTTTTTGTTTCAATTTCTTACATTTGATCCATCAAATTATAAATAGCCCATTATGTCAAAGAATCCAAGATCCATCAAGAATTTCGTTTCAATAGCTGATTATGTTTCCTTAGGGAATGTAGTATCCGGTTTTTTCTCTATCCTAGCAAGTATAGAAGGTCAAGCTGTATTGGCTATGGGGTTCATCTTGTTGGCTGCAGTTTTTGATTTCTTTGATGGTAGAGTAGCTAGAAAATACAATATCAGCTCGGACTTTGGTAAAGAATTGGATTCTCTTTGTGATCTAATATCCTTTATCCTTGCACCAGTATTATTTGCTTATTTCGTAGGATATAATGGTTGGTTGGAGAAAAGTATTTTGGCCTTGTATGTTGTAATGGGCACATTAAGGCTGGCAAGATTTAATGTGACTGGGACCATTGATGGAGGTAAGTTTTTTGAAGGAGTTCCCGTTCCCGTAAGTATGATACTGCCAGTTCTTTATTTCGGATTGGAAGCTATCAATGCACCAAGTATTATCTTTATTACTTTATTTATAATTCATGGGGTATTGATGATCTCTACAGTTAAAATTCCAAAGCCTTAATTGGTAAATTAGTAGTTCAATACTCTTTGATATAATCCTAAAAATTGCTTGGCAACATTTTTATTGGAGAATTGCCCTTTAGCATAATTACTTATCTTATTTGGATTGTATTTTTCCTTATGATTTGTGATTTCTAGAATGGCATGCTCCAATTCTTCTATACTTTCACCTTGTAATAAAACGCCTGAGTCATGTTGGAAATAATCCTTTATTCCTCCAACATTTGTTGAAATTACTGGTAAGCCAGAACACCACGCTTCTAGGATTACACAAGGTAATCCTTCATATCGGCTGAATAGAATAAGACAATCTGCATTTCGTAATTCCCTGGCAACCTCATCATGGGCTATACTTCCCAAAATATCTACCTGTTTACTTAATATAGGTTCATCTCTTAAAATATTCTTAATTTCAGCCAATTCTTCACCATCTCCAATATATTTTAAACGAATAGATGGACAAACTTTGAGTGCACCTTCAAATGCCTCCAGGATATCTACAGCTCGCTTATTTTCAGTAAAATTACTGATATGAAGGAAGGTGTATTCCCTATCCTTTTTTTCTAGATTTGGATAGAATATCTCGGTATTTACCACATTAGGGATTTGTTCATAATTACCATGAAATCCTAGATCAAGCATACAGCGCTCAAGATATTTGGAAACGGTAATCACTCTACTAGCTGCGGCTATAGCATTTGCAATTTTATAGCGCTGTGGGAAATTTAACTTGATTTCAGAATTTGGGTAATAGGCAGACCAGTGCTCTGTGATTACAAAGGGAATCTTGTATTTCTTGGCAATGCGTTTTGCTGCTATTGCTGAAGGCCAAACTACATTGGCATTGATGATGTCGGGTCTTCCAATGACCCGATTGAAAAAGTCCAATCCATGCTCATAAGCTTTTCTATATCTTTTGGCTTTAATGAGAGGATTGAATGAAGGTTTGTAAAATACGCGAAGGGTAAGTACTCCATTTACCGTCTCCTCCCGTAATTCAAAATGCTTGGATCCAACATCTTTATTTGCCTTCACAAAGATCAACCCAATTTGAATATCAGGGTTTTCTGCTAATGCTTCGGCATGTCTCTGAATAAAATCACCATGCTGTGGAGCATCGGGGTTGGGGTACCAACTTGTGAAAAATACAACCTTCATTACTTTTTTATTTTTAGTAATAATGAATTTCCAACAACGACAACATCAGAAAAGGCCATGAATAAAGCTGCAGCCATGGGTTCTATCATCCCCATTGAGGCCATAGGAATGGCGATCAAATTATATGAGAATGCCCAGAAAAGATTTTGCTTGATGGTTTTCAATGTTAATCTACTGATATGATGAGCCTCTCTAAGGCTATTCAATTCATTTTCCTTTAATAGAACAATGTCTGCACTATGTACAGCAATATCTGTAGCTTGTTTAAATGATATAGCCACATCACTCAATGTAAGGGCTGGAGCATCGTTTATTCCGTCCCCAACCATGGCAGTAACTCCTTTGGTTTTATATTCTTTTATATAGTCCAGTTTATCTTGTGGACTCAATTCAGATTCATAATGATTTATCCCCAAGCTCTTAGAAAGCTCAGCAACTTTGGAGTTTTGGTCACCAGACAGTATATAACTAGTAACGTGTTGTTGATTCAGATAATCCAACATTTCTTTTGCATGCAGTTTGATATCATCTTTCAACTGTATTCTAGCTATACAGGTATCATTCTCCAAAAGGAATAAATGGAATTTATGATCATCCTTCTTTTTGTTCTTTAATAGGCGAAATGACCCGAAGGAATATCTATTTCCATCAGGATCTGAACAGATGACACCAATACCTTTTATTTCTATAAAATCTTCTAAACTAGTGTCTGGATTTGTACCGTCCAATAATTTGATAATGGCTTTTGCTAGCGGATGAGAAGAATGTTGCTCCAAGGCATATATTATAGCATCCGTTTGTCTTTTATCGTATTTAAATACTTCGTAAGTCTGAATAACAAATTGACCATTTGTTAAGGTTCCTGTCTTATCGAAAATTATATTTTGAACCTTGGCAAAGGTCTCAAGAACTTTGGCACTTTTGATAAGTATTCCCGCTTTTGCAGCTTTCCCAATTCCAACAACTACTGCTGTAGGGGTGGCTAATCCTAATGCACAAGGACAAGAAATAACCAATACGGCAATACTTCTCATGATGCTATCTTCAAGAGGGATATCGATTGCCCAATAGTTTAAAGTAAAAGTTATAAGGGCTAATGTAAGGACTATGGGTACAAAAACACCACTGACTTTATCAGCCAATGCCTGTATAGGCGCTTGTTCTCCTTGAGCATCTTCCATCAATTTGATGATTTTTGAAAGAGTAGAGTCTTGTCCTACTTTTGTAATACGAACTTGAAAATTCCCATCCTCAACTAGGGTTCCACTCATAATATGGGTTCCTGGTTCCTTAAATACAGGAAGACTTTCACCAGTAATCATGCTTTCGTTTACATTCCCTTCACCTTCAAATATTTCACCATCACAAGGGATATGATCACCAGAGTTGATATACATAATATCGCCCTCCATGACTTGGTGAAGATCAATGGTTATAATTTTTCCTCCTCTAAGGATTTTAGCCTCTTTAGCTTGGATTCCCTTCAAGGCATCAATGGCAGAGCTTGTTTTTTGGACACTATAATGCTCAATGAGGTTACCCACCATAACCAAGGTGATTATGGTAGCTGCTGTTTCAAAAAATAAATATTGATGACCACCAGCTTCAATGAAAAATGATCCATAAATACTATAGAAATATGCAGCCGTAGCACCTGATAAAATCAGGACATCCATATTGGCCATTCTATTTTTTATAGACGAGATGGCTCCTTTACCAAATTGTATCCAGCCAATTGCCATAACTGGGCTACATAAACCAAATTGAAGCAGGGGATTGTTCAACCAATGATCCATTGGCAGAAACATATGAACTAATAGTATTAAGGTAAAAGGAAGGGCCAAAAAGAAGCGAATCACCAAAGGGTTTTTACCTGTAGCTCTTTCTTCTATAATTCTTGTGGAGTATCCTAAATTGTCAATGTCTTTACAGACCTTGTCAATATCTATATCTTCTTCTGAGCTAAATCTTGTTTCCCCATTTGCAAGGTTAACAGAAACTTTGCTGAAACCACTTTTCTCCAATTTTTTTCTAACAGATAGAGAACAATTGGTACATGTCATTCCATCAACATATATTTTGTGGTCTTGCATAGCTCTATTTTAAAATTGTTTAGCAATCTCGGCACGCATTATTCTAAGAGTATTGTCCACTTCCCAAATAACATCAAGTTTACCTTCTCCAGTTAAGCTTTGTAAGATACGTTGACTTAACATACTAGCTGGAGCCGTTGGAGGAAACTCCTTAGCATATTCATTGATTTCTATTAAAATATCATCTCTAGAATGGATAATATGGGCCCAAAGAGCTTCAGTGACATAAATCTGCTGCGATAAATTATGCTCAAATTCCGATTGAATACTATGAGTCAATAATTGAAGATAGTTCTGTACTGTTAAATTATCTGGTCGAACTCTTAAAATCAATTGACGTGGGTGAATCCTTTCCAGTAACAAAGCCAAGCGCTCATAAGCTTGTAATCTTATTGGTGTGGATACTTTAGCTTTTTCCTTTAGTAGGTCTAAGGTTCTCATTTTTTCATCCCTTTCAAAGAAATTTTTCATCATGTAAATGCAAAATGCAATCACTAAGACTTGAGGGACAATAAGTAAGGCTAAATCGGATGCTTCCATGTAATAGTATTTTATTCAAATATAGGGAAATGTAGGTAAAAGGTAAAGGCTTCCATTAGATTATAGGTGAATATTGACAAAGGTTAGGCTAAGGGTATTGTTGAGGAATAATAAGAAGGATTTTTTATTCAAAGTATTATGGGAAATTCTAGGTTTGATTTAATACAAGGGGGTAATTATAATCAGAAATTTCCAGTATATTTTTTTTAACAATATAGTCGAGTTATCAAACTCACCACTTCTAACAATTATCATTCTATTTAAATATTAGCATATTATAATCTACATAGAGTTCTTGAATATTATTCCATATATAGAAAAGAAAATAGCTCAATTAAAGTCTTGTAAAAGTTTAACTAACTATGCCCATCCTAACTTTGGTAGAAAGTTCAATAGTTATTAAATTGGTACTTTTAATAGAATATCAGTCTTGAACCAACCTCAGAACACTTTAGAAACATCGATAGAATACCTAAAAGGTATTGGTCCTAAAAAAGGAGAACTTTTTAGGGAGGCATTTGCTATCCGAAAGTTTTCACATATGTTGAATTTCTTTCCTTTTCGTTATATCGATAAGTCTCGTTATTTCAAAATCAATGAGTTGAAGAATAATGGCGCCGAGGTCCAGCTGTCTGGAACAATCACAAAAATGGAGATTCAGGGAGCCGGAAGAAAGAAGAGATTAAAAGCTGTTTTTTCAGATGGAGAAACCACCATGGAGCTTATTTGGTTTAGAGCGGCTGATTATATAAAAAAAAGTATAAAGCTGAGGAGTGAATACGTCATTTTTGGAAAGGTGACATTGTATAGTGGACAATGGCAGATGACGCATCCTCAAATGGACTTGAAAGAAAAGTTAAAGGAAAACAGACATGCAGCACTACAGGCAATCTACCCTTCAACGGAAAAATTGAATCAGTCTGGAGTGACGAATAAGAGTTTATCAGTCTCTATTTTTGCACTGTTTCAGCAGGTTCATCAAGAAATTGTGGAGGTGATACCTCCATGGATCTGTGAGAAATATAAATTGATGAACCGTAAAAAGGCTTATTTCAATGTCCATTTCCCACAAAGCCATTCGATACTTGCAGAAGCAAAGAGGCGAGTGATTTTTGAGGAGTTCTTTTTCTTGCAATTGGCATTATTGCAACAGAAGTCATTCAGGAAGCAAAAAATGCAATCTTATTCTTTTACAAAGGTTGGAGATTATTTCAATAACTTCTATAAAGATGGTTTACCCTTTGATTTAACGGGAGCCCAAAAGAGAGTGCTAAAGGAGATAAGAGCAGATGTATTTGCTGGTAGCCAAATGAATCGATTGATTCAGGGAGATGTAGGATCTGGTAAAACCATAGTAGCCCTATTGACTATGTTGATCGCCATGGATAATGGTTTTCAGGCAAGTTTAATGGCTCCAACAGAAATATTGGCACAACAACACTATATGGGAATTCAAGCTCTACTAGCTGATTTCCCTATTAAAATAGCTCTTCTAACAGGATCAGTTAAAGTAAAAGAACGTAGGTTGATTCATGAGGGATTGGAGAATGGAGAAATTCATATTCTAGTTGGTACTCATGCAGTAATAGAAGATAAAGTCAAATTCAAGAATATCGGATTGGCCATTATAGATGAACAACATCGTTTTGGAGTGGCTCAACGATCCAAGATGTGGAAGAAAAATGTTCGTCCTCCACATATTTTGATCATGACTGCTACACCAATTCCTAGAACATTAGCCATGACTTCCTATGGTGATTTAGATGTCTCGGTTATAGATGAACTGCCACCTGGAAGAAAGGAGGTGAAAACGGTTCATCGATACGAGAACAATAGGTTAGGAGTATTTGGTTTTATGCGTGAAGAGATAAAAAAAGGAAGACAGATATATGTTGTTTATCCTTTGATTGAAGAGAGTGCTAAATTGGATTATCAAAACCTGATGGATGGATATGAAAATATCCAAGTAGAATTCCCTAATCCTGAATACCAAATAAGTATTGTACACGGTAGAATGAAAGCCAAAGATAAAGACTTGGAAATGGGACGATTTGTTCGGGGAGAAAGTCAGATCATGGTGGCAACTACCGTAATTGAAGTAGGGGTAAATGTGCCCAATGCCTCTGTGATGATTATTGAGAGTACAGAGAGATTTGGTTTGTCTCAGCTGCATCAGTTAAGGGGTAGAGTAGGACGTGGAGCAGATCAATCCTATTGTATTTTGATGTCGTCTTATAAATTAGGAGAGGAGGCTAAGTTTAGATTAGAGACCATGGTTCGTACCACCGATGGTTTCGAAATTGCGGAGGCAGATTTAAAACTGCGTGGACCAGGTGATATCATGGGAACTCAACAAAGTGGATTGCTAGATTTCAAAATGGCAAGTTTAATCAAGGACAAGGATGAATTGATGTTGGCAAGAGCTGCTGCCTCAGAGTTATTGGAGAAAGACCCACAGTTGAATGATCCAACTGCTTCTAAGACGAGAGAATATTTTTTGAGGAATTATAGGAAGATGGTGGATTGGAGTCAGATTTCGTAATGGATGAAAAAAAATGCTGATGTTATTTATTTAAACTGGATTTAATTTTTTTTATGAAAATCACTACTGAACAGCAATTACTAGATCTATATGGTCAACCAAGTGAAAGGGCACAAAAGAAATCAATGACAGCTCTGGATAAACATGCCAAGCATTTTATTGAAACTTCACCTTTTATAGTTTTAGCCACTTATGCTAAGGATGGGAAAATGGATGCTTCCCCTAGAGGAGGTGATTCTGGATTTGTCAAGGTACTAGATGATCAAACTCTACTGATTCCAGATGCCAAAGGGAATAATCGTTTGGATAGTCTTAAAAACATCCTACATACCCAAAATATTGCTGCCTTATTTTTGATACCAGGTATAGATGAAACCCTTCGTTTAAATGGATCAGCTTATATTTCTACAGAGCCCAAATTATTATCTCAATTTCCAGAGGAGCGAATAGTACCTAAGACCTGTTTAGTAGTGAAGGTTGAAGAGGTGTTTCTACATTGCGCAAAGGCCTTTATGCGTTCAAAATTATGGATGGAAGGAGCAAAAATTGATCGTGAAAATTTCCCAACTATGGGGCAAATGCTGAGAGACCAAATAGGAGATTCAGGTAGAGTTGAGAGTCAAGAAGAAATGGTTGAGAGATATAAGAAGGATATATAACTTGTTAATTAGTAGTTATTTCTAATTGATTGAATTTAATTATATTTGAATAACACGAGTTTAATATAAAATCGATCATTTTGAAAAATTTAATTTATTTAAGTCTATTCTTTTTAATAATTAGTTCCTGTAGCAATGATGAGGATGATGGAATCATCTGTCATAATTTTAGAACTTCACTTATTTTTTACCTAGATGATACTGCAAGCAAAGAAATAAGGAAATTGACTGACGGACTTAAATCTAGACCTGTAGATTCGGATCCTATAGGGCATAAGGTGAACTTGGAAAGATTGATTGATAGAATGAATTCGAATTGTAGTGGTATAATTGCAACCGAAGTATGTTATGCATGCATTCCCACTAATCCTTGGATATCAGAAATAAAAGTTGAATTGGATTCAGCTGGATTTAATATCTTAAGGATCATTGATATTGATACACCAAAAGACAAAAAGTTAATATTTAACAACATTCATGCGGTACCTCTAAATTGAGCTATTTCATATTCAGTATAAAAAAGCAGAACTCAAAAAGTTCTGCTTTTTTATTTTATTGATTTTCAAAATGTTGTGTATTTTTCATAGAGGAATAAAGCCTATCCAAAAGAGATTTTATTATCTTTATACCTATTGAAAATCAATGAATTAAAAAATTATATTATGACTGATGAAATTCAATACACAGTAGAGTGGGAGATAAAACCTGGAAGTTTGGAAGCCTTCAAAGAGATGGCAGAGAGTATCTCAAAATTGGTGATGGAAAATGAACCCCAAATGAAAGGTTATCAATGGTACTTCAATGAAGATACAACAAAAGGCTATACAGTAGAAAGGCATACTAATTCAAATTCGATATTGGCCCATCTTCAAAATGTGGGAGATGTTTTACCAAAGTTATTAGAACACTGTGCTCTTTCAAGATTTGAAGTATATGGTAATCCATCAGCAGAGGCAAAAGCAGCTTTAGATACCTTAGGAGCAGTTTATTTTGGGTATTATACTGGATTCTCTCGCTAAGGATATTAATTGATTTAAGGACTAGATTTTATTGAAGTTTTTATGGTTATCTTGTTTGGGTATCAATCTAAATGGAGCAACTATGAATTCTTGGGTTACTATATTGTCTTTTACTTATCCACATGAAGCACATTTGGCCAAAGCAAATTTGGAAGCCGAAGGGATAGAGGTCGTGTTGAAAGATGAGTTTACAGCACAAATTAACAACTTTTATTCAGATGCCATTGGTGGGGTAAAGGTCCAGGTTCTTCCAATGGATGTGCAGAAAGCGCAAGGGATTTTGGAGAAGGGAGGTTACTATTTAAAAACGAAAGAAGAAAGTTCTATTTTGATGAATAAATTGGACCGATTTTCTTCGTCTTTTCCAATTATCGGTCAAGCAAAATTGGAGGTACGATTATTTGTGGTCATTCTAATTTTGTTGCTTGTTGTTTTAGTGCCTGTCCTTTTTTTCTTATTGTCTTAAATTTATTCATTCATCTTTTTTTAATTATGGCAAGTATAATAATAAACAGAAGTTCTGAGTTTCACAATAAATTACGAAATATAGATATCCTTGTTGATGGGGTAAAAGTAGATGATGTTGCTGATGGAGAAACTAAGGGAATTGAACTGTCTGAGGGGACTCATATTATTCACTGTAAATTAGATTGGTGTGAAAGTCCAAAAATTGATATTAACATCCCAAATTTGGAGAATATAGAATTCAATTTATCTGGATTTAAGGTGAATAAAAAAATTACCTGGGCTATTATATTTCTCTCATTATTTTTGCTGATTCCTGAATCAGTTAGCCATATTAATCCATTCTATATTGCCCCTTTTGTGATTGGGTATTTTATTTATAGAATGTATTATATCTCTTTGGGGCGAAAGAAATATTTAAGATTAGAGAAAAGGAATTAAAACCGAGAAGAAAATCCACAAAATCCATTGATTTAGTACTGAACTATAAAGAATTACTATTTATCCAATCAATTTGGGTAAAATTATTTTCTAACAAAGCTTAAAGTATAATGTGCTTTTGTACCTTGGCTATATTATTATTATTAGTAGGTAGCACATACTTCTTGTTTAGGCTATACTAAATTGTATTAATTTAGAAGAGTATAAGAAGTTGTATATCAATAAATTAGTTTTATTTTATAAGTTTATTTTAAATATTATGTATGTCGGAAAGACCTAAAATTCTTGTAGTTTGTGGACAAAACAAACGTCGCAGTAGAACAGCAGAGCATATTTTTAAAAATGATAGTCGATTTGATATTCGTTCTGTTGGACTTAGTCCCAAAAGTGAAAGACAAATAAGAGACTTAGATATCGATTGGTCAGATCTCATTATGGTAATGGAGGATGATCAAGGTGATAGGATAAATAAACACTATATGCATCTGGATTTACCATTTGTTGAGGTTTTACATATCCCTGATGAGTTTGGTTACTTGGATAAAGAATTGATGATTTTACTAGAAGATAAAATCAATTCTATTTTAGATATAGAATTCGATATTTAATTCAAGAGGGTTGATGATCTAGAGATTAAAAATAATTGTAGGAGTTAAATCGACCAGTCTAATTATTGGTTGTCATTTTATAGTAAAAAAGGTAGTTGAAAAACTGCCTTTTTTTATGGGAAAAAATGGCAAAAAAAATGTCACAAAAAAAGGGCAAGCTACTTATATCACATCGCTCAACCACCTACCCTTGCTTCGATCAAGACCTGGGGGAGTTCAGCAGGAGCTGATTGTATAAGACTTGCCCAGCACAAAAGTACATAAAATTGCAAATGTAACAAGCCCTGAGCCCTTTATTTTTAAAGAAATTCATAAGTTTTTGGCACTCCGTATTTTAGCTTGTAAATTAGTTTTATCAAAACTAAAAAATCCCTCTTTTGGAGGGAGTTTTGGAAATAATGGGTCGAATTACCGGCCAAAAAAAGTTGACAAAATTTAATTAATACCATTTTTTTGTATTCAACTGGTCAAAGGTTTGCTTTTTGTAGATGAAAAATTCCTTTACCATACTTCTTCTATATACCTGATCCGGATATCTTTTTGCCTTAACACTATTTTTTAGTAAATAGGGAAGCATCCTATAAAAGGAGAAATGAGCTCGTAGAATGGCAGAGATATGTTTAAATTTTCCTTCCTTCAAAAATTGTAAGGCTGCGATACCATCTAACACTAATCGAGTAAAAATAATGGGTACCTTTTTATGCCTTGGTAAGTTCTTTGCCAAAGTGGCTAAGCTATTTCTAAAATTTAAGTAGGCTTTTCTTGGGTTTTCCGAATCCAGAGTTCCTCCTCCAACATGGAAAACGGTAGCTTGTGGACAATAGCAAATTCTATGTCCTAGGTTTTTGATTCTCCAACAAAGATCTATTTCCTCCATATGAGCGAAATATCTTTCATCTAGTCCTCCAACTTCCCAATAGGCACCTGATCTGATAAATAATGCAGCTCCTGAAGCCCAAAAGATATCTGAAACCTCTTCGTACTGTTGTTCATCCTTTTCTAAATTTGAAAATATTCTTCCCTTACAGAAGGGATATCCCAAATAATCAATATATCCACCCGCTGCTCCCGCATATTCGAAATATTCCTTGTCGTTGTAGGATCTAATTTTTGGTTGGCAGGCTGCTATATCAGGATTATTCTCTAGTAATTCAAGTTGTGGAGCTAGCCAGTTAGGAGCCACTTCAATATCTGAATTAAGTAAAACATAATAGGGATAATCCAATTCCTTTAATGCGGCATTGTATCCACCGGCATAGCCTTTATTTTCTTTAATGCTTATGAGCAGTAATTCAGGGTATTTTTTATTCAGGAAATTCACCGAATCATCTGTAGATAGATTATCGGCAATGATCACATCAGATAAATCTGAACTATGTTCAATAACAGAAGGAAGGAATTTTTCTAACCAATTCTTTCCATTATAGTTGAGTATGACTACTGCTATTTTTTTTTGCATTTCTAATTCAGCTTATCTTTTTTATACTTCCATCGCTTGTGTGACCATAACCAGTAGGCTGGTGACTGTTGAATATGTTTTTCCAGAATTTTTACATGCTTATTCGTAATCGAATACTCTGGTTCATCAACGCCATCAGAAACTTTAATCAGTTCAATCTCGTAATGTCCTCTTTTTACTTTGTTCATTGCTGTGTAGTACACAGGAACTTTCAGCATTTGAGTCATTTTCTCCACGCCTAGGTAGACAGGAGTATCTTGATTGAGAAATTCGGTCCAATATTCTATTTCACCTTTGTGTGGAGTTTGATCGGCCACAAGTGAAGGCATTATGTTTTGTTTACGTTTTTTTATAACCTGTCTGAAAAACTGTTTCATAGGAACGATATCTGCCCCAAACTGTGAACGCATCTTTTTAAAGAATTCGTTAAAGGGAGCATTCTGAACAGGTTTATATACAGAGATCATTTCCATTTCTGTATAATTTGAAATAGCAAGACCTAACCATTCCCAATTACCGTAATGTCCCGATACTAGAATGATATTCTGACCTTTATCGTACAGTTCTTGAAGGAGCCCATTATCTTTTACAACAACCCTTTTACTTATCGATTTTCTGGAGATAGAAAATGCCTTGATTATTTCAACTCCTAAATCTGAGAAATGTTTATAGAATTCTTTGGCGATGGCCTGAATTTCATTCTCCTTTTTATTTGGAAATGAGTTACGTAGATTGTTGAGAACAACCTTTTTTCGGTATCCAAAAATATAATACAACAATACATATAGTACGTTGGATACTCCGTAAAGAAGCCACATCGGTAAAAAAGATGTGGCTTTTAATATGATTACGCCGAGCTTACTTAACATGCGCTATATTGGTATAGACTATTATTCTTCCAATGGATGGTGAGATCCTTGATTGATGATACGATTATTTTGAAATCTAGTTCCAAAATTTTCTTCATTGATAGAGCCATCTCTATTTCTAGATAATAAACGTTGCCATTCTGGTAATGTCTTTTCATCTCTTGCATTTGAGTGCACTAAGCTATATGATCCAGCTGCTCCCGGATCGTAAAATACAAAAATAATATTTCTTTGGCTTTTGTATTGATAGAACTGCCATATTTCATATGGATGGGTTTCTGTATCCCAAGAGTTTTCTTCCACATCATCTGGCATTCCATATTGTATCATTACTCTACCTCTGTCTGCTTTATACCCAGCCAATACTTGATTTCCAAATTTTGAATTAGCATAATCGAAAAGTAACTTGAAATCCATAAATGGTTTCTCAGGATTTTTGGCATTTAATTCTGTCCAATGACTGAAAAATAGATTCTTTTTTTCCTGTAAGTTGTCATTCAGCACTCCATTTGTATATTGAAGTGCCTCTTTTGACTCCTTACTATAACCCATAGCATATAAATACTGATTAATAATATCTACACTATCCAGATTATATTTGACAGTCAAATACTTTTCTATATTATAATCAGCTATATCAAAGGAAGGTTGGTTACTTGAATTAAAATTCTGAAAGAATTCTTCCTTTCCAGCTAGAGTATTATGCTCCTTGTCTTTAATAACTACAGAATATAAATAATTCCCACTTTCCAATTCGTCTATTTCAAAACGTTGAGCAATGGAATTATCTTCTCCGGATTTAAGTACTTTTTTAAAGTTATATCCTTCTACAGGACTACGATCTTCTAGATTTAGAAGTTGAATGTCTATATAGTGCTTCCCTTCCGAAGGTATATTGTAAATCTCAAAATAACTAGTAAATTCCTTAACATGATCGTCAAAGAAATAATCTCCATTCGGAATAAAAGGTGTCATATTGTACCCCGCTTTATAGAACATATGTTCCTTAGTAGCCTTTTTTGGTTGATGTACAAAGATGATATCTGAAAAATAATCTTCCTGAGTAAATTTATTAATGCTCACAGGAATTGCACTAGATATTTTATCTCCTTGACTTACGGCGTCTTGTAGCTCTATATATAAATTGTATTGTCCAGCATTTATCAAACATTGATCTCTGAAAAGAATATCTTTTGAAACATCCATTCCTGCTTCTAGAGGAGAAACAATTTTTAATTTATTACCACAAAAAATAGTATTGGATTGGCTATCCTCAAAATAATACGAGGCATTGATCTCTGCTTGATAACCTCCATCAACAGCTTTATATTGAATAGAAGAACTCGGGATTTTTATATATGTTTCAACTAATACTTGCTCACCGTATTTAAATTGCTTGTAGGATACTGAGGCATTAATAGATTGAGCTTGTGCCCAATTAGTGAAATTTAAAAAAAGTAGTAGAATGAATATTCTTTTGAGCATTTTTATTTCAAAAGTACGAAATCTTTATTAATCAAAGAGGGTAGGGGATTGGTACAAATTGATATTCAAATTATAAAACATAATGTATTTTCTAAATTGATTTTTCAAGGTCTTGATATTATGGTATTTAATTTTTCATTTTAAGGCTAAATTCCTTGATTCAAAACTATAAAATTCATGTTTTTTTCTCTGGAAATAAGATTAACTTTGAGCTTTGATAATTTTTGAAGAAAATAGCATGCAAAGAAGATATTTACCGGAAGATTTAAAGATCGATTCTTGGGAAGTTTTACGACCATATTTTGAAGACCTTAGGGATAGAGAATTGAAAGATGTAGCACAGTTGGAAAACTGGCTATTGGATCGTAGTGAATTGGATGCCGTATTGGAGGAAGATGTTGCTTGGAGATATATTCATATGAATATTGATACGAAGGATGAGGAGAAACAAAAAAGATTCCAACTGTTTATTCAAGATATTCAGCCAAAAATCAGTCCTTTTGAAAATATCTTTAACAAAAAATTATACGACTGTCCATTTACAGATCAATTGGATCAAGACCTGTATAAAATATACTTAAGAGGAGTAAAGAAGGCAATTGAACTGTTCCGAGAAGAAAATATTCCATTGAATACAGAGCAAAGTACCATGGAACAAGAGTATGGTACAGTAGCTGCTGGAATGGAAGTTGAAATGGAAGGGAAAACTATGACCTTACAACAGGCTTCTGTTTATTTGAAAAAGAATGACCGAGCGCTGAGAAAGGAAGCTTTTGATAAGATGAATGCTCAGCGAATGGAGCAGGTGGATACCCTAGATAATTTAATGGATAGATTAGTGAAAATTCGTGGTAAAATAGCCAAGAATGCTGACTTTGATAATTACAGAGATTATAAATTTGAATCTTTAGGAAGGTTTGATTATACGGTTTCTGACTGTTATGATTTCCATGAAAGTATCCGTGAGGAAATAAGTCCTATTGTAGCACAGTTTTCTAAAGAAAGGAAAGCAACTATGGGCTTAGATGTTTTACGTCCATGGGATACTGCCGTAGATGCTGAAGGTCGTGAACCATTGAAACCATTTGAGAATGGAGAGGAATTATTAGAGAAAGCAAAGGCTTGTTTTGCTAATATCGACCCCTTCTTTGGTGAATGTCTGAAAACGATGGACGAAATGGGGCATCTAGACTTGGTATCTAAACAAGGTAAAGCTCCAGGTGGATTTTTATATCCCCTATACGAAAGTGGAGTACCCTTTATCTTTATGAATGCTGTTGGTCTATTGAGAGATTGGGTAACCATGATTCATGAAGGTGGTCATGCTGTACATAGTTTCTTGTCTCATGATTTGAAATTAACTTCATTCAAAAGTACACCATCTGAAGTAGCTGAATTGGCATCTATGAGTATGGAGCTAATTTCTTTGGATCAGTGGGGAATGATTTTCTCTGATAATCAAGAATTAAAGAGAGCAAAAAAAGAGCATCTAAAAGATATATTATCTGTTTTACCTTGGATTGCAATTGTAGATAAATTCCAACATTGGATTTATACCAATCCGGAGCATACAGCTGATCAACGTGCACAAGCATTCTATGATATCCAATCAGAGTTGGTTGATTCTAGTGTGGATTGGACAGGATTGGACAAGTCGTTAAAATATCAATGGCAAAAGCAATTACATATTTATGAAGTTCCCTTCTATTATATAGAATATGGAATGGCTCAATTAGGAGCAATTGCTATTTGGAGAAATTATAAAGAGAATCCTAAAAAAGCATTGGAGCAGTACAAAGATGCTTTGGAACTGGGGTATACTAAGTCCATCAAGGAAATTTATGAAGCGGCAGGAATTCGTTTCGATTTTTCAAGAGAGTACGTGAAAGAATTGGCCGCTTTTGTAAAAGCTGAAATAGCTGCACTAGAAGAAGAATAATTATGGCAATAGCGAATGCCTCGGTTAGAAAGGAATTAGAATTTGACAAGATTGTCGAACTATTAATAGGGTATAGCCAGAGTCCGAGGAATAAAACTTACTTCAAAAATATTCAACCTTTACATTCCTATAATAATTTACAGGGATTGATGGCTTGTTTGGAGGAGTACATGATTTTTAGGGGAGATCAGTCTGCCCCTGCATTTCAATATCAATCATTGGATAAGGCCGTGAAAATGTTGAATGTTCAAGGAAGTGTTTTACTTCCCTTGGAAATTTTCGCGATTTATAATTCTGTTGAATTTACTAACCGATCACTAAAATATTTTAGTGATAATGCACGTCCATTTAGTTCTTTAAAAGGATTGTACCAGGATTTTCGATCAGAAAAGGAAATTCTTAAATGGATAGACCAAGTTTTCGATCAAAAGAGAAATATCAGGTCTAATGCAAGTGAGAACTTGTATGAAATTCGACAACAACTATCTTCAAGAAGAAGGCAAAATGATAGGGCCTTTAATATGGCCCTATCCAATTATTCCAAATCTGGATACCTAGCTGATACAAGGGAAACATTTGTCAACGAAATACGTCTATTGTCCGTCCTGTCTGAGCATAAAAGAAAAGTGGATGGTAGGGCTCGAGGAAGTTCTAAAACAGGGAGTATTACCTATATAGAACCACAAACGAATGTATTGATCAATGAAGAGATTTTTCGCTTGATAGAGGAAGAAAAAGCCGAAATAAGAAAAATTCTAATGGCTCTTTCCAATCAATTGAGGGAAAAGAAGGATCAAATAGCTGATTATAGAAAATTACAAGAAGAGCTGGATAGGCTAGAGGCGAAAACAAAGCTGGCGCAAATAACCAGTTCTGTTCGACCAAAGTTGAGTAAAACTCAAAAGGCACATATAAAGGATGCCTACCATCCGATCTTGTTGTTATCAAATGAGGAAAAGAAGAAAAAGATAGAACCTCAGGATTATCATTTTGATGAGGACCAACGGATTATTGTGATTTCAGGACCAAATGCTGGTGGGAAGTCCATTAGTTTGAAAACTATGGGGCTATTGCAATTGATGGTGCAGTCAGGTTTGTTTGTTCCTGTTCATCAGGATAGTTCTTTTTTCCTTTTCAAAACATTTTTCACAGATATCGGTGATAATCAATCCATAGAAAATGAATTGAGTACTTACAGTTATCGATTGAGAAGAATGAGAGAGATTTTGGAGCAGGCGGATCAACATTCATTTGTTTTGATTGATGAGTTTGGTTCTGGATCTGACCCCATATTAGGAGGAGCTTTGGCTGCTGTATTTTTTCAAAATATCTATGAATCAAAAACTTTTGGTGTCATTACTACCCATTATGGAAACATAAAATTGATGGCTGAGGAAATGGAATCTGCTAGTAATGCTTCTATGTTGTTTGATGAAAAGAGATTGAAACCGCTGTATAAATTGAGCATTGGAAGACCAGGGAGTTCATATACTTTTGAGGTAGCGCACAATATGGGTATTCCGGCAGAACTGATTATTAATGCCAAGGAAAAGGTCTCTGTCGAGAATATTCGATATGAGGAATTGATCAATCAATACCAACGATTGAATACTTCTTTAGAAGTTGAGAAAAAGAACCTTAGAAAAAAGACCCAAAGAACCCATGAGTTAAAAAAATCCTTTGACAAGAAATTGGAAAATCTTGACCTGAAAGAAAAGAAATTGCAAAATACTTGGGAAGGAAATCAAAAGGCGATTAGTCTGGGGCGTAAAATGGAAAAGTACGTTCAGCAGTATAATAAAGGTCGAAAGAAGAAAGACATCTTAGCTCAGTTTAGGAAAATGCTAGAGATTGAGTCTGCAACCTTTTTGGAGGAAGATTCAAAACCTAAAAAGAAAAAGATAATTTTCAAGGAAAGAGAGCATACTATCGATTTTAAGGTAGGAGATCAAGTAAGATTGGTTGAAGGAAGAGATCTTGGAGAGGTTGTAGAAATTAAAAAGGATATGGTAACTGTTGTCTTTGGGATAATAAAAACCACCATTTCTATTTCCAAAATTGAAAAAGCACATAGAGGAAAGAAAAAATAATTGATATGAGCCTACACTGGGAGATATTGACATTCGATGAATTCACCGCAGCAACATTATATGAGGTTTTGCAATTGCGTCAAATGGTATTTGTTGTTGAGCAAAATTGTCCCTATTTGGATAATGATAATTACGATCAGGCGGCATATCATTTGTTAGGTAGAAATGAAGAAGGGAAACTTATGGCTTATTGCAGAATGATAAAGCCAGGGGATTATTATACCGAATCTTCCATTGGTAGGGTAGTTATTTCTACTGATTCTAGAGGGGCAGGTACAGGAAAAGATCTAATGAAAATTGCTGTTCAAGCCTGTGAAAGTCTTTTCCCAAAAGATAATATTAGAATAATGGCTCAGTATTATCTTCTGAAATTCTACTCAGAATTAGGCTTTAAAGCAGAAGGTGAAATCTTCTTGGAGGATGGGATAGAGCATATTGAAATGCTCTATCAGGTAAATTGATAATTAAAAGCGGAACTATTTATATTCCGCTTTTAAGATCTTTATTTCTTTAATCAAGGTGTTGACGTCATCCGTATTTGTTCCATCATAGTAACCACGAATTCTTCCTTCCTTATCTATCAAACAGAAGTTTTCTGTATGAATAAAATCTCCTAGATCACCTTTCCATTCCATTTTAGCTGAGAAATAAGATTTTCTTGCTAGCTCATAAATATGATCTTTATTTCCAGTCAATAAATGCCATTTTGGAGCAATTGCATTGTGTTCAATTGCATATTTCTTTAGGGTAGGTACTGAGTCAATTTCGGGAGTTACACTATGAGAAACAAACATAATATCTGTATCGTCCTTATAAAACTCATTGATGCGTTTCATTTGGAAAGTCATCTTAGGGCAGATATTTCCACAAGTGGTAAAGAAAAAGTCAGCGACATAGATTTTTCCTTCCACGTCTTTGTTTGTTATTTCTTGACCTTCTTGATTAGTTAGACTAAACTCACCAATTATATGCTCACCTTTCATCTTCTGCATTGTCTCATCAACCAATTCAGGATTGACATCTGCAGGAGAATAAATTTTCAATCTCATCGGTTTTTTAAACAGTGGATAACTAACTATAGAAGCCACGATAATAATCAATCCTAAGATAAGGATTTTAGTTGCTAGAGGGGATTGCTTTTTAGCCATTATACGTTTAGTTTATTTTTTAGTTGTTCAATAAGGTCTCTTTGTTTTGCAGCCTCAAGGAAGTCCATTTCCATAGAGGCCTTTTCCATTTCTTTTTTATGAGAATGGATCTGTTTTTTTATCTTATCCTTGGAGGTGTACTTGTCTATTTCCTCTGCAACAAGAGCCGGTTTTTCATTTTGATTATAGGAATCAAACCTAGATTTAGGTTTAAAGTCTTCAAAGATGTTTTTGAAATCTTTCTTAAGGGCTGTAGGAGTCAGATTGTGCTTCTTATTATACGCTTCCTGAATAGCTCTTCTTCTGCGAGTAGCCTCAATGGTCTTCTCCATAGAGTTGGTTATTTTATCCGCATACATGATAGCTTGTCCATCAGGATGCCTTGCAGCACGTCCAATGGTCTGAACCAAGGATCTTTCAGATCTTAGGAAACCTTCTTTGTCAGCATCTAGAATGGCAACCAAGGAAACTTCTGGAAGATCAAGTCCTTCACGAAGAAGGTTGACTCCAATCAATACATCAAAACGACCCATTCTAAGATCTTGCATGATTTCTACCCTTTCCATAGTCTCAACGTCAGAATGGATATAGCGACAACGAACTTGATATTTTGTGAGGTATTTGGTTAATTCCTCTGCCATCCTTTTCGTCAGGGTAGTTACCAAAACTCTTTGGTCTAATCCCACTCTTATATTGATTTCCTCCATAAGGTCATCAATCTGGTTCTCACTTGGCTTGACAATGATTTTTGGATCCAGTAAACCTGTAGGACGAATGATTTGCTCTGTGAACATTCCTTCTGAAGCCTCCAGTTCATAATCAGCAGGTGTTGCACTTACATAAATACATTGCTGATTTAAAGATTCGAATTCAGGGAATTGTAGCGGTCTATTATCCATTGCAGAAGGAAGGCGGAATCCATATTCTACCAGGTTCTCTTTTCTAGATCTATCACCACCATACATGGCGCGAATTTGTGGAATGGTCACGTGACTCTCATCTATAACCATCAAAAAGTCGTCTGGAAAATAGTCAATTAAACAAAAGGGGCGACTACCAGGATTTCTACCATCTAGATATCGAGAGTAGTTTTCAATTCCCGAGCAATAACCCAATTCTCGAATCATCTCCAAATCAAAATTCACACGCTCCTCCAATCGTTTGGCTTCTAAATTCTTTCCAATTTCTCGGTAAAAATCAAGTTGTTTAACCAAATCATCCTGAATCATGTGAATAGCCTCTTGCAATCTATCCTTTCCTGTAACGAAAAGGTTTGCTGGATAAATACTAACCTCTTCAAATTTTTCAATTATCTGATGGTTGTCAACGTCCCTGCTTTCCATTGCTTCAATTTCATCTCCCCAGAAATGTATTCTATAATATACATCCGCATAGGCAGGAAAAATATCCACGGTATCTCCTTTTACTCTAAAGTTACCTCGTTTAAATTCTGCCTCTGTACGTGCGTAAAGGCTGGTGACGAAATTATGTAAAAGGCTATCTCTATTGATGCGTTGTCCATTTTTAATATGGATAACATTTTTATTAAATTCTACTGGATTACCAATCCCGTAAATACAAGAAACAGAAGCAATAACAATAACATCTCTTCTTCCTGATAGTAAGGCAGAGGTAGCACTTAATCTCAATTTCTCAATATCTTCATTGATCGATAGATCCTTTTCGATATAGGTTCCCGAACTGGGGAGATAGGCCTCTGGTTGGTAATAGTCATAGTAGGATACAAAATACTCTACTGCATTGTCTGGAAAGAATTCTTTGAATTCCCCATAAAGCTGTGCAGCTAAGGTTTTATTATGACTTAAAATAAGAGTAGGCTTTTGGACTTTTTCAATAACGTTAGCCACTGTAAATGTCTTACCAGAACCTGTGATTCCCAACAGTGTTTGTGCTGATGCACCGTCGGCAATACCTTGAGAAAGTTCCTCAATGGCATTTGGTTGATCACCTGTCGGGTTAAATGCTGATACTAATTTTAAATCCATCTCTTATAATTTGGTGCAAAAATACACTTTTTGACAGGATTAGCCTGAATGCTTATTGTATTTCGAATAGAATATGAAAATAAAAAAAGGGAAAAGTAAAGACGAAAGCTTCTTACTTTTCCCAGAAATATTAATCACTAATACTCATCTTATCTAAGGTCTTCTATTTCAAAATCACTGTATAAACTATCGTCTAATTGGAATGTATGTGTGCCCAATTCTTTTTTATCATAAGATAGTATATTAAAAATTGTTTGAGTTCCTTCCTTATTTTCTTCCGTGATCTGCGTAATACGATTCATAGACTGATTGTACTGCACCATAATTGTTTTTGTCTCTAATTCTGGATCTATAGGAGTCAACTCTACTATTTGCACCGGAAGTTTTGAGGAAGCCATTTTGTAATAGAATCTGTCCTTATAGTTGGTGAAATAATCACTTAAATTAAAGGTTTCTTCGTCTTCTTCAAGATGTGAAATTTGAATCATTTCGTCTTCCTTCAGAATAGTCCATTTGGTTTTTCCATTACAGATTATTTGAATATCACCAAGTTGAATGTCAAACTGATTATTGGAAACGGTTAATTGTCCATTTTTAAACTGTTTAATATTAGCTTCTGTATTGATCAATACCATGCTAAAGTTTATAGAAATCAGTTCGGTTCCATTAAATTCTTTTTCCAAAGATTGCAGTATTTCATCAGCTTCTGTACTGTTTTGAGCAAATGCTGAAAAAGATAATGCAATTACGAAAAGGGAAAGAAAAAAATTCTTCATCTGTTTTATTTAATTTTGTTTAGTTCATCCAACAATTGTTCCAAACTATAGTCGTCAGGAACTAGGACTTGTCTTGCTTTACTTCCTTCAAAGGGACCTACAACTCCAGCTGCTTCTAATTGATCCATAATTCGACCTGCCCTATTGTATCCAAGTTTCAATTTTCTTTGAATCAATGAGGTCGATCCTTGCTGGTGTAATACGAGAACCCTAGCAGCATCTTCAAATTTTTCGTCTCGATCTTCTAAGTCTGTCAATGGCCCTGCTGTAGATTCCTCATCAACATATTCGGGTAAGGCAAATGTTTGGCTATATCCTCTTTGTGATCCAATATATTCACACAATTGTTCTACTTCAGGAGTGTCAATAAATGCACACTGCAAACGTACTAATTCATTTCCATTGGTAAAAAGCATATCTCCACGACCTATCAATTGATTCGCTCCACCAGAATCTAGAATGGTTCTAGAATCTGTTGTAGAAGTTACTCTAAAGGCAATTCGAGCAGGAAAGTTGGCCTTAATTGTTCCAGTAATGATATTGGTAGTAGGTCTTTGGGTTGCAACTATCAAATGAATTCCAATAGCTCTAGCTAACTGTGCTAGTCTTGCAATTGGTAATTCAATTTCTTTACCGGCTGTCATAATAAGATCAGCGAATTCATCAATTACCAAAACTATATAGGGTAGGAATCGGTGTCCATTGTCTGGATTCAATTTTCTTTTTCTGAACTTGGTGTTGTATTCTTTTAAGTTTCTACAGTGTGCCTTTTTCAAAAGATCATACCTGGTATCCATTTCAATACAAAGGGAATTTACTGTATTGATTACCTTTTTCGTTTCAGTAATTATAGCTTCTTCGCTATCGGGTAATTTGGCTAAAAAATGTCTTTCAATATGATTGAATAAGGTAAGCTCTACCTTTTTGGGATCTACTAGTACAAGTTTAAGTTCAGACGGATGCTTTTTGTATAAAAGCGAAGCCAGAATTGCATTTAAACCAACAGATTTCCCTTGACCTGTTGCTCCAGCCATCAAAAGGTGAGGCATTTTTGCAAGATCTGTTACAAAAGTCTCATTTGAAATTGTTTTACCTAGTGCTATTGGAAGTTCCATTTTATTATTTTGGAATTTCTCCGATTGTAAAACAGTTTTCATCGAAACAATACTAGGGTTCTGATTGGGGACCTCTATACCGATGGTTCCTTTCCCAGGTAGTGGTGCAATAATCCTAATACCCAATGCTGCAAGACTCAAAGCGATATCATTCTCCAATCCCTTGATTTTAGATATTCTTACGCCCGGAGCTGGTACAATTTCATATAAGGTAACTGTTGGTCCAACAGTAGCTTTTATTTTAGATATTTCGATCTTATAATTGGAAAGCGTCTCAACAATTTTGTTTTTATTGGCTTCCAATTCTTCCTTATCAACGTGAAGATTACTATTTGGATATTCCTGCATCAATTGAAGCACCGGAAATTTATAATTCCCCAAGTCTAATCGTGGGTCATATTCTCCAAATTCTTCTAAAATTTTGTTGGCTTTGTCTTCGTCGTCAGACTTTATTTCCGTTTCAAAATTGATTTCTTCTGCTTCTGGTTCGTCTTCTGGAACTATTACTTCCAATTCACCATTTGAATTGAGCTCCTCTTTTGGTGTTGAAGAAGTGATGGTTAAATCAACAGCGATTTCTTCTTTTACTGGAATGATTGGCTCGTTGATAGGGGATGCTTCTTCTCTATAGATGGTCTCTTCAATAATTGGAGAAATAGTATCAATTACGGGAATGATTTCTTCTTTTATTTCAGGTTGAGGCTTTTCCACAGTTTCAAGATCTTCCTTGAAATTAGATAAGGGTTCATGGAAATTTTCATTTGCTTCTTGTATTCCTTCTTCTTGGCTTTTCAGAATGTCTTTGGGTTTCCTCACAAAAAAATGATGAACTTTTTCAAAACTTAAGTCAAAGGCAACAGCGATGAAGCTAGTCAATAAAAATAAAAGTAGTAAACCAGTTCCAGCAACTCCTAGGAGCGCTTCCACCCATTGTACATTGAAATATCCAAGAGCTCCTCCAATAATTGGGTAATTGCCATTGAAAACAAAAGAAAAGAAAGTACTGATCCATAATAAAAGGAAAATTACATTTTTCACATTTCTCTTAATGGCAAAAGGCTTTGAAGGGACCAATAAATTGATTCCAATTCCACCTAATAGATAGGGGATAAGGAAGGCTGCAATTCCAAATTGGTTGAAAATAAGGTAATGACTTAGCTTAATTCCTAATTTACCATTGATGATTTGGGTGTTGTTTTCAAAAAATAATTGAGCGATAGGTTGAGTAGCATCGCTTAGATATTCTTTCCAGGTAAACAAATACATGGTAAAGGAAAGCAACATAAAGATGGCAAGGAAAAGACAAAGTAATCCGGAGATTATTTGGAAGTTCTTGTTCTTGTGCCAGTTGATGCTTAATTGTTTATTTACCCTGCTATTTTTGTTGGTCGTTTTCTTTACTCTTTTAGCCATTCAATAAAAATATCAAAAAAAGACGTTTCCCAAAGATTTTTATTGATTTTTCGAGTTTCAAATATTCATTAATATAAATGAAAGAAGGAGCATACAAAGTATGCCCCTTCTTTTGATCCCCTGATATTGAAAAAATCACAATATTATATGATTGATTGTATTGGTATTTATATTGATTGAGATTAGTATTACAAATTTTGGTTTTTTTTTTGAATTAAAAAATCCCTGAAAACAGGTATTTTTTTCTATCACTGAATTCAGTGAGTGGTTGTTTTTATTGTACTGAAAATCAAATAGGTAAACATGGTGTTTTAGACGAATGTCATTTTTTTTCAGGTTTCCGTATTTGTAGATAATTGTCAATTCCTGACTTTATTCAATTTTGACCTTAAGCCGAATTTAATCCTCCGCAATAGGAGTTACCGGAATAGTTAAACTAATAAGTGTTCCCTTTTCTGGCTTTGAGAAAATATCAAATAGACCGTTCATGTTTTTGATTCTAGCCTCAATTTGAGATAAACCAATACCAGCACTTTTTTTAGGTAATTTGTCTGAGTCAAATCCAATTCCATTATCCTGAAGAGAAATTTTTAGATGTCCATTGGACTGGTGCAAGGTGATTTCTGCAAGATTAGCCTGACTATGTTTAAGGGTATTATTACACAGCTCTTCTATGATATGGTACACTTTTAATTCAATATTTGCAGGATAGCGAAGTTCCAAATTACTTTCCAGATTAAATTCTAGTTCTGAAGAACTGAATTTCTCACAAATGTCATGTACAGCATAGTCTAATCCAAAATTGATCAATAAGGAAGAAACCAAATTATGGGAAAGATCCCTAATTTTTACTGAGGCTTCCATGATGATGTCTTGCGTCTTCAGAATCTGTTGATGACGTTCCGATGATATGGTTTTTTTATGTGCCTGAAGGTGTAGGTTGGCAGAAGATAGTAATGCACTAACACTATTGTGAAGCGTCTCCGAAATGGCTTTTCGTTCTTCTTCTCTACCGTCTAGAGCCGCATTAATAATTTTATGTTGACTTTCACTTTCCAATTGCTCTAATCTGCTTTGTTGAAGTAGTTCTTGTTCCTTGTGTAGAAGTTTGAGGTTTTTTTGTTTTAATCGGTTTCTATGAATACTCAATCTTAATATAATAACTAGTGTTATTAATAATATGGAAGATAAAATTAGATAAAATTTAAATTTGTCAGCTTTTGCTTCGTTTTCAGCAATAACCTTTTTGTTCTGTACAAATTTATATTTTTTGTTTAATTCATTTAGATTTTTTGTATTCTCAATACTTATTAAATCATCTTTAGTTTTAGCTTCAAGCTTCCCGTATTCATGAGCCTTTTTAAAATCGTTCTTATTTTCATACAGGTAGACTAAAGTGGAATAGGTGTTATATAAATATCCTATTTGGTTATTCCGTTTAAAATAATTAGCAGCTTCCAGTGTTAATTTTTCCGCTTCCTCAAACCTTTTGGTTGCTATATAATTGTTGGTGTTATTGACTTTCGTAATCAGGTAGGTAGTGCTATCATCATTTTCTAGGTGAAAGTCACTTGATTTATTATACCAATCTTCAGATTTTGAATAATTTTTTTTGTACATCTCCACATGCCCCATCACTTCAAAAAAATCCGCTAGTAGATTATCTAATTTAGCTTCTATTATTAAAGCTTCAGTTTGATTATAGAATTTTTCAGCGCTGTCAAGATAATTAGTTAAAGTTTGTTCTTCATTATATAAAGCCATAAAACAATCACCTTTTGCTAAAAGACTTATAACAATCTTATTGGTGTCATTAATTATTAAGGCAGAAGTTCTGGCTAGATCAAAGGTTTTTAATGCCTCAATCCCTAGGCCTGAGGTACGTTGAATATTACCTTGGTCCATTCTTATTTCATAAATGGCAGAATCATGTCTTAATTTTTCAGCAAGATTTAATGCTATGATAGAAAAGGTATAGGCTTTGTTAAAATTTTTTTGATTGAAATAATAATTAGTACTATCAATATGGTTGTTTAAATGATGATGATTTTCAGTTTGAGCAGAAGAATTACTAAAACAAGTTATTAGTAATGAAAACGTATAAAATATTTTAGTAATTCTCTTATTCATAATTGATTATCTATTTTGTATAACAATTGTTGGTCCACCATCAGCAACATTCAGAGGAGTCACAATTGGTCCAGAACCTATTTGTTCCACAAAGGTAACTTCAACCTCATTGTTTTGAATAACTAATTGAACAGAATATCTATCCACTTCAGTTGTAGTAGTTGGATCTGCATGCCTTATAGCAATAGCTTTATCAGATGGATAGTAGTGAGTAATAGATCCTTTTGATACCTCATAGTTCATCCAGTAGGATCCGTCTGTTCTTTGCTCTAAGTTAAATGCTTTTAATAGTACGTTCATAATGTAAATAATTTATAGTTAATAAAAAATGAATATGTGAATAGATATTCCTTATATTTTGGCATAGGGAATTCTGATCAATCTTTTTTGGTTGATCTAAGTGTTGGTGAATAAATGTATTGGTGGGGTTGAGGTAAGTTTGAAATTAATATAGTTTATGTTGGGCTGCAAATAGAGCTAAACCAACTACCGATTTCACCTGTAATTTTTTTAATAAATTTTTCCGATGTGTTTCAACAGTATTGGTGCTAATGCATAATTTCACAGCTATTTCTTTGCTGCTAAATTCATTGCAAATGTATTTTAATATTTCTTTTTCCCTCTCTGAAAGAGTAGATACCAATATACCGTCTAATTGCTTTTCTGAGGCTTTTGTTTTTCCAGAAAAGGTCTGTACTATTTTTTCATTTATAGACTTGCTAAAGTATTGTTCTCCTTTATGAACCTGTCTAATTGCTTCAACTATATTATCTCCTGCACATTTTTTAGCTAAATAACCACTAGCTCCTAATTTAAGAACCTCTCTTATCAGTTTGATATAATCATAACTAGATAGAATTATGATTGGACAAGGGAATTTTTTTCTAATTTTTTTGAATGCTTTTAATACAGCTATCCCGTCTTTCTCAGGCATATTGATGTCCATAATAAGTATGTCTGCCTTATTGGATTTGAACCAGTCTAAAACCTCTAAGCCGTTTAATGAGTGACCAACAATCTCCATATCCTCTTCAGAGGATAATACGGCCTCAATTCCGTCAATAAGGATCTTATGGTCATCGGCAATGTGGACACGTATTTTATCAGACATCTTTATAGTATTGTTTAAAACAAAAGTAAATGTAAAAATGACTCAAAACAACACTGAAATCAGGTATATGAAAAACATCACTGAATTCAGTGAGAAGAATAGTTAATTAAAGGTATAAAAAAAGCCCATTTCAATGTTTTGAAATGGGCTGATTTTTAATAATATACTGAATGGATTACATATTTCGTCTATACTGACCACCCACCTCAAATAGGGCGGAAGTAATTTGTCCGATAGAGCAGTATTTGGCTGCTTCCATCAATTCATCAAAGATATTTCCATTTTGGATTGCACTTTTCTGGATTGCTTGAAGAGAATTTTCCTGTTCAGATGCAAAACTTTCGTGAAGACTATTTACCGTGTTAATCTGGAATTGTTTTTCTTCTTCAGTTGCTCTAATAACTTCCCCTGGTGTAACGGTAGGGGAACCATCTTTACTTAAGAATGTATTTACTCCAATAATTGGAAATTCTCCATTGTGTTTCAGTGTCTCGTAATACAATGATTCTTCTTGGATTTTAGAACGTTGGTACATTGTTTCCATAGCGGAAAGTACACCACCTCTTTCTGTAATACGGTCAAACTCCAACAAAACAGCCTCCTCTACCAAGTCAGTCAATTCTTCAATGATGAATGAACCTTGAATAGGGTTTTCATTTTTCGTAAGACCTAATTCTTTGTTGATAATCAACTGAATGGCCATTGCTCTTCTTACAGATGCTTCTGTTGGCGTTGTGATTGCTTCATCATATGCATTTGTATGCAATGAATTACAGTTATCGTAAATAGCATACAATGCCTGTAGAGAAGTACGAATATCATTGAAATCAATCTCCTGTGCATGCAGTGATCTACCAGATGTTTGGATATGGTATTTCAACATTTGAGCACGAGAATTGGCTCCGTATTTTAATTTTAGTGCTTTCGCCCAAATCTTTCTTGCTACTCTACCTATAACAGCGTATTCTGGATCAATACCATTAGAGAAGAAGAAAGATAAGTTAGGACCAAATGCATTGATGTCCATTCCTCTACTTAAATAATATTCTAAGTAAGTAAATCCATTGGCAAGTGTAAAGGCTAGCTGAGTAATAGGATTGGCTCCCGCCTCTGCAATATGATAACCTGAGATAGAAACTGAATAGAAGTTTCTAACACCATTTCTAATAAAGTTTTCCTGAATATCTCCCATTAATCGCAAGGCAAATTCAGTAGAGAAAATACAGGTATTTTGTGCCTGATCCTCTTTCAAAATATCTGCTTGTACAGTACCTCTAACCTTCGTTAGAGTAGATGCTTTGATTTGAGCATAAATGTCTTTTGGTAATACTTGGTCACCAGTGGTACCCAATAGCATCAGTCCAAGGCCATTATTACCTTCAGGTAGATCTCCGTTATAGCTAGGTCTTGTAGTTCCTAGTTTTTTGTATTTAGCTTTGATTTTAGCTTCTACTTCATCTTCAAGTCCATTCTCCTTTATGTAGAACTCACATTGTTGATCAATGGCAGCATTCAAGAAGAAAGATAACATCATTGGAGCTGGTCCATTGATGGTCATCGATACAGAAGTAGATGGTGCGCTCAAGTCAAATCCTGAGTACAATTTCTTAGCATCATCCAAACAACAAATAGAAACACCGGCATTACCAATCTTACCGTAGATGTCTGGTCTCGTATCTGGATCATTACCATAAAGTGTTACCGAGTCAAAGGCAGTGGAAAGACGAGCTGCTGGCATTCCAAGACTTACATAGTGGAAACGCTTATTTGTTCTTTCTGGTCCACCTTCTCCAGCAAACATACGAGTTGGGTCTTCACTTGTTCTTTTGAACGGGAATAAACCAGCTGCGTATGGGAATTCTCCAGGAACATTTTCTTGAAGGTTCCATTGAAGTACATCACCCCAAGCCTTATATTTTGGTAAGGCTACTTTTGGAATATCTAATTGAGATAGTGATTTAGAATGTGTTTCAATCTTGATTTCTTTATCACGAACCTTAAAGCTAAATACTGGATCTTTGTATTTTGCTACCTTTCCATCCCAAGCTTGAATTACTTTTAGGTTGTGAGGATCTAAGTCTAAGGCTACTTTATCATAACGAGCTTGTAGCGCTTCAACCAAACCGTCCTGTTCTTCAATATCTGAAGATTTTAAACTTTCAATACTTCCCTTTAAATTGTAAAGAGTCTGAGCTACCTTAGATTGTTCTGTAGCCCAAGTATCATAAGCGCGGTTGCTTTCTGAAATTTCAGAAAGGTAACGCGTTCTGTTTGGTGGAATGATGAATTGTTTCTCAGACATTTCAGTAGAAATTTCGAATGTTGAATCGAAATTGGCTGCTGTTTTCTGATTAATTCTATCAATTAAAGTTTTGTATAAGTTGTTTGTTCCTGGGTCGTTGAACTGAGAAGCAATGCTTCCAAATACAGGCATATCATCTAAATTGCTTTCCCACAATTGATGATTTCTTTGGTATTGTTTTTTGACATCTCTAAGGGCATCTAATGCACCTCTTTTGTCAAATTTGTTCAAAGCAATGATGTCAGCAAAATCCAACATGTCAATTTTCTCCAATTGAGTTGCAGCACCATATTCTGGTGTCATAACGTAAAGAGAAACATCTGAATGATCCATGATCTCTGTATCAGATTGTCCAATACCAGAAGTTTCAAGAATGATTAGATCGTATTTTGCTGCTTTTAGAATAAGTAAGGCATCGTTCACGTGAGATGATAGCGCTAAGTTGGCTTGTCTAGTTGCCAAACTACGCATATATACTCTTGAGTTATCAATAGCGTTCATTCTAATTCTATCTCCCAATAGAGCGCCACCAGTTTTTCTTTTTGATGGGTCAACAGAGACAATAGCAATTGTCTTCTCTGGGAAATCTACTAGGAATCTTCTTACCAATTCATCTACCATAGACGATTTTCCAGCACCACCTGTTCCTGTAATACCAAGAACGGGACTATTCGTATTTTGAGCTGCTTTTTCTCTTACGATATCTAGCACCTCTTTATTTTCTTCACTAAAGTTCTCAGCTGCAGAAATCAATTTAGCAATGGCTCCTGGGTTCTTAGATTCTAAAAGATCCACTTCACCATTCAAATCTCTACCTGTTGGGAAATCACTGCGTTCGATCATATCATTGATCATCCCTTGTAGTCCCATTCCTCTACCATCATCTGGAGAGTAAATACGGGCGATTCCATAGCCCATAAGATCTTCAATTTCTGAAGGTAGAATTACACCACCACCACCACCGAAGATACGGATATGAGTAGCCCCTTTTTCCTTCAACAAATCGTACATATATTTGAAATACTCATTGTGTCCACCTTGGTAAGATGTCAAGGCAATGGCATTTACGTCTTCTTGTACTGCACAGTTAACTACCTCTTCAACACTTCTATCATGTCCAAGGTGAATAACCTCCACACCAGTTGCCTGAATGATTCTTCTCATGATGTTGATGGCAGCATCGTGACCGTCAAATAGGGAAGCCGCAGTAACTATACGGATTTTGTTTTTTGGTTTATAAGGAGCTGAATTTATCATATATTTTGTGCTTTGTCTTTACAAGAAATTTCACGCGAATTTACGATAATTTTATGGGCTATTCAAATATATGTGATGGAGCTATAGGCTGTTCATTTTATACAAATTCGTATTCTTCATCAAACCATTTTAATTGAAGATAAAAGTCAATCTGTTTTTGTTTGAATTATACTCTAATTAAATTATTATGAATAACTTGTCTTGATAAAATGCAATTAATTTAAAATTAATGAAATCAATATCTCTTTTTATAGGGCTATTATTATCTTGTTTTGGCCTTTCTGCTCAGTCTGATTATGCTTTATTTCCAAAGGATAGTGTCATTTACGCCAGTGAACATTATGAATTCCCAAATTTCCAAATTAGTTTAGATACTGTTGATACAGTAGTCTATCAGGAATTACATCCTACTTATCATCAAACCTTAAATAGTCCCTTTTCAGATGAAGGGAATTGTTTATCTATGGGGTTTGGCCATTTTGATTGGTATAATTCTCATTGGTTAGGTGCGGATTTGCAATATGACAATAATGGAGTCTATTCATTTGTAAATCAATTGGGTGAGTCTTTTGTTATTCCTTCAAAAGCTCCTGTGGACTCTTCATGGGTGTTTGTTGATTTTTATTATGATGAATATGTTGTAGGTACAGTGGATTCAATATCATTTAATGGTAATTCCCTAATCAATGATTCTGTAAAATACATTTCTTTTCAAAGGTTAAATGAAGATGGTGAAGTCGTTCCAGATTTCATCAATGAATTGGAAATTCAAATTGGTATCAGCAAAGGGTTAATAAAGTCTCCTAGTTTTTTAAATTATACTTCCCTTTGTTATGATATGGAGTATGAATTTGAGGTCTTTGATTACAAAGAGGTGCTGGATGAGATTATTCCAATAGAAAAATCAAATCGTTATAAGGTTTGGAATTTAGAAATTGGTGATGAGTATCATACAAGTAAAATATATGCTGATTTAACTCCAAATAAACAGCAAATTACAATTCTTGAAAAAGGCTGGCTTGCTGATTTGGGTAGATTTATTTATAAGAAGCATATCAAGTCTGGTAAGTGGGTTGGTTTTTATGAAAATGGCGACTATATTCATGAGTATCAAATTTCAGAATCAACTATTTATGATACAATATATTTGGATGAATATTTATTTCTTGATAGTGCATTGACAGGTATTGATATTGATGGAGTAACTAGAGCTTTTTCGAAATCATATTTTTATGATGATTTTTTCTTTGTTGGTAAACAGTTGAATAATTTTGTAATAGATTCTGCTGATCAATGGAGTGAAAATCAAATGACTACTTACGGGATTTTAGACCACTATGTAGAAGGAGTTGGTGGGCCGTTTTATTCATATGGAAATGATATGGGTTTTTATGAAAAGAAAGCATTGGTGTATATAAGTAAAGCTAATTATACATTTGGAGAGCCCCATAATCTTAGTTTAAATGAGCCTAGCTTTCACCCTATTAAAGTTTACCCTAATCCGGCAAGTGATAAAATTACTATTCAGCTTGATTATGTAACAAACGGTCAAATTCAGTTATTGGATATCGCTGGAAAATTAGTGTTTGAGAAGTCAATTAAAGAAGGTAGTATGCTTCAAGAATTGAATGTTGCAAATCAATTTCCAGGGATTTATTTCATTAGAATTTTAAATAATGGAGTAGAGGTAAAAACGGAAAAAATAATTATTCAGTAGGAATACATTTTAAAAACTATTTCAATGAAATCTATCTCACTTCTTATAGCCTCTTTATTATCTTGTTTTGGCCTTTCTGCTCAGTCTGATTATGCTTTATTTCCAAAGGATAGTGTCATTTACGCCAGTGAACATTATGAATTCCCAAATGTGCTAAGTAGTTTAGATACTATAGATGGTGTGGTGTATCAGCAATTGCACCCAACGTACCATCAATTTTTGCATCATGCTGGACGTCATAAAGAGTGGGGTGATGATTATTCAGAATTTGATTACGATTTACATGATTGTATAGGAGGTGTATTTGATTGTTTTGAATGGAAAAACACCCATTGGTTTGGAGATGATTTACAATATGATACCAATGGAGTGTATTCCTTTAAAGGACGATTCGGAAAAATATTTAAAATAGAAAGTAATGCCATGGTTGACTCTACTTGGGTGTTGTGTACTTTGAATGAAGATATAATTCAAGCAAGGGTCGACTCTATCTCTTATCTTGCATCTTCAATTATATTGGATACCGTAAAGTATATTTCACTTGAAAGACAAGATATAAATGGAAATTTGGTTCTAGATAATATTAATTTATTTGAGATTATAATAGGTCAAAAATCAGGTCTAGTACGTGCTCCTAATTTTTTAAATATTACAGAGTGTCCAAATTTTGATTATTATGAAATTGATTTACCTCTCGAAGAATTTGAAAATGTAGGTAAAATACCAAATGATCTTCAAATTGAAGAAACAAACAGATATACTATTTGGGATATGAATGTGGGAGATGAGTTCCATTACGAAGGGCTTGAAGAGTATCTTTTCACGGGGAAAAGAGAAGTTCGTATTTTGGATAAATGGTGGTCAGAGATCTTACAGCGGTTTATTTATAAGAAGAATATTAAGCGAGAAAGTTATGAAATTATTGATTTTGAAGATGGAATCCCAGTCTATGAATATAGCTATCCTACTTCAATAGAATTTGATACAATTTATTTATCAAATTATGAATTCTTGGATGAGGATCTATATGGAATTCATGAAGAGGTCTCTGGAACTGGTGTCTCAAAATCAAAATTTAATGATTATCTCTTCCAAATAGGGTATCAAATAAACAATTACAGGCAGGATACTGTTGATACCTGGTGTGAAAATCAAATGACTCTTCTTGGTGTTAAGGAGCATTATATTCAAGGTTGTGGAGGTCCGGTTATGGAGTATTCTGGACATTTTACTGATAATAAAAAGAATAAACTGGTTTATATAGAAAAGGGAGAGTACAATTGGGGAAATCCTTTGTATTTGAGTCAAATAGAAAATTCACCAAATCAAGTTGAAGTTTACCCTAATCCGGCAAGTGATAAAATTACTATTCAGCTTGATTATGTAACAAACGGTCAAATTCAATTATTGGATATCGCAGGAAAATTAGTGTTTGAGAAGTCAATTAAAGAAGGTAGTATGCTTCAAGAATTGAATGTTGCAAATCAATTTCCAGGGATTTATTTCATTAGAATTTTAAATAATGGAGTAGAGGTGAAAACGGAAAAAATAATTATTCAGTAGGAATACATTTTAAAACTATTTCAATGAAATCTATCTCACTTCTTATAGCCTCTTTATTATCTTGTTTTGGCCTTTCTGCTCAGTCTGAATATGCCTTATTCCCTAATGATAGTATCATTTATGCCAGTGAGCATTATGAATTCCCTAATGTGCAAATTAGTTCAGATACATTAGATGGTGTGGTGTATCAACAATTGCATCCAACCTACGAACAGTCTTTGAATAGTCCTTTTTTTTCTAATTCTAACTGTTTGAGTTTAGAGTGGGGATGTTTTGATTGGAAAAATTCACATTGGATTGGTGATGATTTACAATATGACACCAATGGTGTCTATTCTTTTATTAATCGATCGGGTGAATTTTTCAATATCGAATCCAAGGCCAAGGTAGATTCATTCTGGCTGTTTTTTTTATTTGAAAATGGAAATTCCATTAGGGCAAAAGTAGATTCCATTTCCTTCCTATTGAGTGAGGTGGTTAACGATACCGTAAAGTTTATTTCTTTTCAAAGGTTAAATGGAAATGGAGTGCCAATAGTAGATCCAATAAACGATTTAGAAATTCTTATTGGAAAAAATATAGGACTTATTTCATCGCCCAATTTTTTAAATTATATGTCTTCGTGCTTTGATATGGAGTATAATTTGGAGGTATTTAATTATCAAGGGGAGATGTCAATTAATGTTCCAATTGAAGAAACAAATCGTTATAAAATATGGAATATGAATATTGGTGATGAATTCCATACAAAAAGAGGAGAGGCAGATCTTTTTCCAACTTATAAAGAGATCTCAATAACAAGTAAATATTGGGACTCAAATAGTGAAACGTTTATTTTTGGAAAGCATGTAAAAATTGGAGTAGAATGGAAAACTTACTTTGATGGAGGGGTGTCTTCATATTGGGAATTATCAGAGATTGATGAAATGGATACCGTTGTATTAAATGATTATCTATTTTTGGATGACTCACTTTTTGGTATTTCAGAGGATGGTTTAAAACGAAGATATACAAAAAATAATTTTAATGATTCACAATATCAAATAGGTAAACAATTAAGTCATTTTGTTTCAGATTCAGTGATTGAATGGTGCGAAGGTCAATTTAATATTTTTGGTGTTTTGGATTATTATATTGAAGGCTGTGGAGGTCCTTTTTATAGTTATGGATCTCCTGAAATGGGATTTTACCAGGGTAGCTATTTATATTATGTGAATAAAGGCAACTATATCTGGGGAGAGCCGTTTTATTTAAATCAAGAAGAATTGTCTTCAAATCAAATGAGAATATTCCCTAATCCTGTAAGTGATAAAATTACCATTCAGTTTCAACAAGTCACAAACGGTCAAATTCAGTTATTGGATATCGCAGGTAGATTAGTGTTTGAGGTCCCCATTAAAGACGGTAACATGAGTCAAGAATTGAATGTTACAAATCAATCTCCAGGGGTATATTTTATTAGATTGATAGGGAGTGGAGCTGAATTAAAAACGGAAAAAATAATTATTCAATAAAATGAAAATCCTCTTATTGAGCATACCAATAAGAGGATTTTCTCCATTTGCTATAAGCTATTAAATGGATGCTTCTAATTCTTTTGCTTTAGGGAAAAGAATATTATTTTCTAGGTGGATGTGTTGGTGTAAATCTGCTTCAAATTCCTTCAGTTTTGCGTACAATACTCTATAGGTATTACAGGCTTCTTCAGGTGGAGTATATCCATTTGTCAACTGGTCAATTTTCTTGAAAATATCACCAGCATCTTCATGTTCCATCTCCATGACTTGGATAGGGTTTGCAATACTTCCAAAATGAATATTAGGGATGGTTTTATTTTCTCTTTTAATAGTCAGAAGATCTCTTACGAAAGGGAAAAGGATGATTTCTTCTTTTTGCATATGTTGCATCAACTCCTCTGCAACTGTAGAGAAGTAATCATAAACAACTTTTGTTTCCGGATGGAAGTCACCATGTACTCTGGCAACTTTTTCTGCATATTGAAGTATAGTTGGAATATTAGCTGAAACATAAGTATGATGCTTCATCAAGATGTGATTGATCAATTTGTCTAATGGCCAATTGTTGAAATCATATGCGGAAATTGAATTTTCATCTAATTGATTTAAATCAGAAGAAATATCTTCAAAATTCAATTTCTTTTTATCACAGATGTCTGATAAACTTATATTTCCTCCACAGCAAAAATCAATTCCATATTTTTTGAATATATCTGCCGCCTTATAGTTTTCCGCTACTAATTCTCCAACTGTCTTTCCTTCTATTGCTACCATGATCTATGTCTTTTTTTAAATTTTGTCTGAAGTAAAATTACTAGATATAAAATGCCTTTTTTATGATTTCAATCAGTAGGAGCGTTGTTATCTGATTCATCCTTTCGAATAATGTCAAAAAAAGAAAAGGCAATAGATAAATCATGTTTATCTATTGCCTTTTCTTAATCAAGAGGTATTATTAATCTAACTCCTTATATCTCATTTGACCTGTCTCTATAGAGATGCCGACTCTTGCCAATATGGTAAATATAAAAGCTCCTAAAGCCCAAATACCCAAAGTAACACCTACTTCAATCATAGAAGGCATGTATTCAACTATTTTACCATAAGAACCAGGAATGAATCCCGGTACTATTAAACCAAATCCTTTTTCAATCCAAATAGCAACAAATAGTAGTAAGCAAGCGGAATAAAGTATGGTCATATTATTTCTCAGTTTATGGAAGGTAAGGATAACGGTAGCGAAAACATTAAAACTGATCGCAGTCCAAATCCAAGGAACAAGAGCTCCTTTTCCTCCTAAACCAAAGAATAAATAAAATGCACTTTGACTGTGATGGGTAGGAGAATAGAATTCTTTGAATAATTCTGACCCTAGCATTACCAAGTTTATTTGTGCGGCAACAGTTACCACCTTAGCAATCTTTTTGATCGTTTTTTCTTCAATCTGGAATTTCGTAAACTTCCGGATGATTCCCAGAATAATAATGATTAATGCCGGTCCAGCAGCAAAAGCTGATGCTAAGAATCTAGGTCCCAATAAGGCATTGTTCCAGAACGGTCTTGCTTGTAGTCCTTGATAAAGGAATGCTGTTACCATGTGAATACCAACCGCCCAAAAAACGGAAAGGAATACACCAGGTAAGTAGACTTTTTCATTGGCCTTTTTATTCATATAGTGCTTAGCAAGGATGTATAATGGAATGGTGATATTGATCAATAAATAACCATTCAAAACAATCATATCCCAAGCCAGCATTGAGTTTGGGAAATTAAATGTTCCAATCCCTGGTATCATGTGCCATAAATTTGCAGGTCCGCCTACATCAGCAACAACAAAGGCAATACACATAATTAAGGCAGCAACAGCCAAGCCTTCTCCAATTAGTACGGCTTGTTTGAAGTCTAAGTCTTTTAGGATATAAGTGGGTAAAACCAGCATAACAGCTGCTGCTGCTACCCCTACCAAAAAGGTGAAGTTAGAAATATACAATCCCCAACTTACATTATCAGACATTCCAGTAACGGCTAGTCCTTCGTCTAATTGGATATAATAGCAATAAGCTCCAACCAACATGGCTAAGGTAAGTACAGCCATCCAGACATGGTATGATTTTTTACCGTGCGTTATGGTAAAGAATCCGTCTTTAATAAATTGAATTAACACTTTCATAAGTCTATTTTTTGGCTAATTAGTCCATGTAGTACCAAAACTTCGGTTCAGTTCCAAGATCTTCTTTTAAGCGGAAGACCTTTTTGTTTTCCAACACCCATCTTATTTCACTGGTAGGATCCAATAAGTTTCCAAAGATTCTTGCTCCTGTAGGGCAGGCTTCAACACAAGCAGGATTTTTACCATTTCGCGATCGTTGGATACAGAAAGTACATTTTTCCATAACCCCTTTCTTTCTAAGCCTATTCCCAAGGTAGTGTTGGTTCTTGTTTACTTCAGATTCATTTATTTCCGGTGTTTGCCAGTTAAATCGCCTTCCATCGTACGGACAAGCAGCCATACAATATCTACATCCTATACACCAGTCATAGTCAATAACAACAATACCATCTTCTTCCTTCCAGGTAGCTTGTACAGGACAAACTTCTACACATGGAGGGTTTTCACAATGGAAACACTGTGTCCCCATATAAAAATGGTTTTTGGCAGGTACCTCATGGTAATAGTTATCATCTGCTTTCTCGAAATTGATTCCATGTCCTTTTTCAATTTCATGAATTCGGATATATTGCATTTGTGTTGATCTGTCCTGGTTGTTTTCCTCAACACAGGCATTGATACAATCCATATACCCTTGACACTTCGAGATATTGAATGCGTACCCAAATAATACACCTGGAGTAGCTCCCTTTGAGGAGACACTTAAGTTGTTACCCGTATTATTCTCGTATGATTTTTCAATTCTTTTAACCGTCGCCTTTTTTTCTTCATCGGTCATTACTTTGTAATTCCCTTTGAAGTATTCTTCCCATTCCATTTGTGCTTTCTCTGCACTTTCATCACTGCCTGTTACGCTACAGGAAGTGGCTGCAGCACCCACGCCGGCAATAAGACCAGCTGTAATTCTTTTGAAGGCAGATCTACGGTTCATTTGCATTTCGAATACTTGGTCAAAACCATCGTCTTCGCGTGCAGCTTCTAATGGGAGGTCTGTATCTTTTGCCTCCCTGTTATGGAGTGGTGAATGATTATTTTCCTTACGCATAGTACTATCTTTTTCGTTTGAACCGTGTCTATTTTCTCTCAATGATTTTCTGGGTATTCAATCTAGATGGCCATCTAGGTTCAAATCCAGGTGAGTGAGGGTTATGGCAATTGGTACATGTTTTAGACACTCTTGGTGGAGCCCATCCACCTTCTCTTTTTCCATGACCACCACCTTTCCAATCTTTCAACTGAGTAGAATGACATTGACCACAAATTTTATAACTCTCGTTGAGGTTAACGGTTTCATTTGTAATAGTTTTCAACTTATCCATATTGTGCGCAGAGTGACATGTCGTACAATTCATGGTGTTGATATCAGCATGTTGTAATTTGATATCCCAGTGTGCTTTTTTACCTTTCTCTGGTTCCTGGATTTTATCTAAATCATCTGTATGACATTTAGAACAAGGGAAGGAAGTTATATGGCTTTCTCTTTCAGGAATTAAGAATTGATGTTCTCCATCATTAACTACTATTTTCTTGATGTGGTCAGTGAGGTATTCCGAACTGATCGGCATAGAGTCTACTTTACCAGTCTCCGCTTTGATCCTGTCCATTACACCATGATGATGACTATGGCTGTCACCTTCTTTATGCTGGCAAGAAACTACTAAGGTAAATAGTATGGCAAAAGCACTGTAAATACAGGTTTTTAGTATTTTATTATTTCCTTTTGTCATGGTTTTATTCATTTTGGCAATTGTATAACCGTTTGAAAAATCGTTTTCGCTTATCTCTTGAAATCTCCAATATCGATCGTTTCCTTGTTGTTCAATGCGTGACATTGTCTACAGTTTACACGTTCAGGGTGTGAGACTCTGATTTCCACTGGAGCACTAGGTCCTCCGTGGCAAGCTAAACAGTTTTCATGCAATTGTAGTTGGTGAGGAATAACTGGAGGACTAGACACCAAGGCCTTATTATGAATGTTAGGAGCAGAAATCTTTGGGAAGTCTGTTTGCTTGAACAATTGCTTTTCATTTTGAGGAACATGGCATTGTCTACAGTTGATCTTTTCAGGGTGAGGTACTACAGGAGCGTAGGCGTCAAACTTCTTAACAAATCCTCCGTTTTGATGACAACTAAGACAAGATTTACCACCCATAGATCTTTCATTCGAAATGACATGAGGAATGCTAGGAGGGGCACCGTGAAAGGCTCTATTTTTATAGTATTCCTTCAGATTTCTTTCCTTACTTGGATCCACCGGCATGTCCTTATAGTCCATTGCAAGGTGAGATCGTGAAAAGACGGCAGCTTCACCTACTAATTCAGGGGCTTCTGTTAACTCGGTACTATATACCAAGGCAGTTTCCCGACCTTCTTTATAACTATTTTTAATGGTTACAACGGAAGCTATGAATAGCAGGCTAAAGAGAAATATGATAAAAACTCGTTTCATCCGTTTGATTTTTAATAAAGATTGAACCAGTTCAATCCTTTTATGTTTATTTGGAAGGAATGAAAATCAACCTTATTAGTTGGTTCTGTATTGTTTAGATTGATTTTCACCTTCTTTAATTCAATTAAACTTTCTCCACCTTAACAGCACACTTCTTATAGTCAGGCTGTTTAGAAATAGGGCAGTAAGCATCTAAGGTCAATTCATTGATCAAGAGCCCTTCATCAAAGAATGGAACAAATACCTGTCCTGGAGTTGGGATTCCTCTTTCGTCAATAGAAGCATCAAGTTCAAGTGTACCTCTTCTAGAAGTTAATCTCACCTTATCTCCATTTTTGATCCCCATGTGTTTAGCATCCCCAGGATTTAATTCAACATAAGCTTTTGGTACAGCTCTATGTAATACAGGAATTCTTCTTGTCATAGATCCAGAATGCCAGTGTTCTATTACACGACCAGTATTCAGCCAGAATGGATAATCTCCATCGGGAACTTCTGGAGCCGGTTCATAAGGTCTTTCCCAAATGATTGCTTTCCCATCTTTTTTACCGTAGAAGTCAAATCCTTCTTTGGTGCAGGCAGGGTCATATTTTGTGTTAAATCTCCACTGAGTTGATTTTCCATCTACATATGGCCACTGTGCTCCTGGTTGTGATTTTAGCACTTCTAGTGGAGCCATATTGTGTTTTTTTCCTGCATGATGACGGCGGTATTCATTGTAGATCTCCTCAATATGGGTTTCCTCTTTATAGTAGAATTGTTTTTCGAAACCTAGTCTTTTTGCTACCTCAACTATTTGCCAAGTATCGCTCATAGCTTCACCTGGAGGTTGAACCATTTGTTCAAAGTGCTGAGTTCTTCTTTCAGAATTACCGTACATTCCTTCTCTTTCAATCCACATTGCAGATGGTAAAATTACATCAGCGATGTCAGTAGTTGGAGTAGGGTATATATCAGAAACAACTATAAATCTTCCTTCTTTTTTCGTTGCATCCCGGTATCTTTTCAGTTTAGGCATTGTAACCATTGGGTTGGTTACCTGAATCCACATGAACTTAATATTACCTTTGTCCAAGTTTCTGAACATCTCCACAGTATGGTAAGTTGGTTTAGCAGGAATGTTTTCTACTGGTACATCCCAGATTTTTGCAGCGAATTCACGATCCTTAGGATTCATTACTACACCGTGTGGTAATTTATGAGTTAAAGTACCAACTTCTCTTACTGTTCCACAAGCACTAGGTTGACCAGTCAGAGAGAATGGGCTATTACCTGGTGTAGAGATTTTACCTGTTAATAGATGAATATTATACACTAAGTTGTTGATCCAAGTACCACGTGTGTGTTGGTTCATTCCCATGCACCAAAGTGACATTACTTTCTTGTTTGGGTCACCATAAAGTGTAGCCATATATTTAATGTCCTTGGCAGAAACACCAGACATCTTTTCTACTTTTTCAGGAGAGTAGTCTTCAAGGAATTTTTCAAAGGCTTCTATAGAACTAGGAGTTCCTTTGTCTTTGAACTTGAATCCATCTTCCAATCCATAACCAATATCAGTTTTCCCTGTATTGAAATTACAATGCTTTTCAACAAAGGACTCGTTTACCCATCCGTTTTTGATAATTTCATAACATATTGCATTAGCGACAGCCAAATCAGTCTGAGGATTAAATAGAATCGATTTATCTGCAGCAGCACTAGTACGAGTAGTTCTGGTTGCAAAATCAATAATTTTAACACCTCTTTTCATTCTTTGATCTAATAATCTAGAGAATAATACTGGGTGCATTTCCGCCATATTATTTCCCCAAAGAATAAATACATCAGCGTGGTCAATATCTTCATAACAACCCATTGGCTCATCCGTTCCAAAAGTTGTTAAGAAGCCAGTTACTGCACTCGCCATACACAGTCTTGCATTGGCTTCTACATTATTGGTTCCGATACAACCTTTAAATAGTTTAGAGGCAACATATCCATCAGGAATAGTCCATTGACCAGATCCATAAATAGAAACAGCATCCTTACCATGGTTGTCTATAGTTTCCTTCATCTTGGAAGCAATTAAATCTAATGCTTCTTTCATGGTCGTTTTTTCATATCGACCATTTCTTTTGACTAAAGGATGTCTTAATCTATCTTTTCCATACATGGACATCACAGAGTGATATCCTTTTACACAACAAAGTCCCTTATTAACTGGAGATTTAGGATCTCCTTTTACTGCAATCGCCTTTCCCTCAGAAATTCCGACAAGGACACCACAACCTACACCGCAAAAACGGCAAGGTGCTTTCTTCCATTCCATGTTTCCACTACCTGTTGGTAAATTTCTTTCTTGTTCTTCTGCAAATAAGATTCCAGGAAACATAGCTGTAGCCGTCGATACAGCCGCCATTATTGCCATTTTTTTCAGGAATTCTCTTCTTGGTGTGATTTTTTTGGTGAACATATTATTCTCCTTTTAATTCATTTCCGTTAGTATCAAATCCCGAAACCATGGACAATAGATCTAGGGATTCCAATTGGTTAACTTGGTTTTTAAAAGCTTCCTCTTCATCTTTGCTGGTAGTCTCAGAGACTACAATGATTAGCTCATGATTTTTTGATGGAACGATTTCACAAGTGTCAATCGCTTCAAGGGCTTCAATAAGTTCTGCTCTTTTACCTTTTGTAGGATAGGCTAGATAACTAATTATGGACATAGTTTCTTTCTCTTTATTAACTTCTGTAAATATAGTATGTACTGTTAGCAAGCTGAATGACTAAAATTAGGAGCTGACATGATAAAAATCAGATAATATGTTTAAGTTAAAAAATAATTTTGGTTGTAGCTAAAATGGTTAATGTTAGTTTTCTGATAATAAGATCTTAAGCTCCCTTTATTGTGTCTTAAAGGCGGTGTTGTAGTTGGAATTAGTAGGAAGAAGGATTAACTTTGATTTTCAGAAATAGGCAAAAAAAATAATTAGATGTTGAGTATTAAACAAGCCATTAAGGCTTTAGATGAAAATGTATTTTTATTGCCAATTACAGAGTTAGTAATTACAGATGTTGCAGACCATGTGCTTGCAATGGATGTTTTTTCTCCAATCAATATGCCTCCCTTTAGACAATCGGCTATGGATGGATATGCCCTGAATATTCAGAATAACCAGTATACTGTGATAGGTGAAGTAAAAACTGGTGATCAAGAAAGCTATTCCTTAAAGCCTGGTGAAGCTATTCGTATTTTTACTGGAGCTATGGTTCCTGAAAGTGCAAATGCAGTTGTAAAACAAGAATTAGTATCCAGAGATAAAGATCTTATTGATATTGAAGGAATCATAAAAATAGGTTCAAATATTAGACCCCTGGGTGAACAAGTGCAGAAAGGAGTACTAGCTTTAAAGAAGGGAACTAAATTGAATCCTGCAGCTGTTGGTTACTTGGCTACTTTGGGAATATATAAAGTGAAAGTGTATGCAAAGCCAAGGGTAACGGTTTTGGTTACTGGAAATGAATTGGTAGAGCCCGGAAATTCTATTTTACCTGGACAGATTTTTGAAAGTAATTCGACCATGCTAATAGCTGCTTTGAAAAAAGTAGGCTATAACGATATACGAAAGTTTTCTATAAAAGATAATTTTGAAGAAACTCAACAAAGAATTCATCAATCTATAGAGGAAAGTGATGTTGTACTTATAACGGGTGGTATATCTGTTGGCGATTATGATTTTGTCGGAAAGGCATTAGACAAGCTTGGGGTAAAACAGATCTTTTATAAGGTAAAACAAAAGCCAGGGAAGCCATTATATTGTGGAAAAAAAGAACAATGTATGGTATTTGCTTTACCAGGGAATCCTGCAGCTGCACTGAGTTGTTTTTATGTATATGTTTTGGGAGCTATGCGTCAAATGTGCGGTGAGGAAAAGCAAACTGTATTCAGAGAGAAATTGGAATTGAATAGGGATGTAGTAAATAAAAGTGGAAGAGGATTACTATTGAAAGCAGTAAAGCGAAGTAATAAAGTTGAAATTTTGGATAGCCAAAGTTCAGCTATGTTAAATACCTTTGCTCTAGCCAATGTTTTGGTGTATATTCCTTCTGATAAAGAATTTCTTTATGAAGGAGAAATTGTAGAGGCCATACCGATTTTGTAGGCCTTTTTTTAGACTACCGTTATGTTTTCAAAAACCAATCGATATTATGAGTTTTAAAGTAAAGAGTAGAATTTGGATTGAATCTGATACTGGGGTATTCCTAGGAGAGGGGCGCGTACGTCTTCTAAAGGCAATAGACCATTTTGGTTCAATCAGTGAAGCTGCTAAAGATTTGGATATCTCTTACAAGAAAGCTTGGAAATTGGTTAAGTCAATGAACGAAAGTTCAACAAAAGAAATGGTTATAAAAACAAAGGGAGGAACTGGTGGTGGTAAGTCTGTTTTAACTGATTATGCAAGAGAAACAATTCTTTTTTTTGATGGACTAAATCAATCTTGTTGGAAAACATTAGAGGAGAATATGGATGGTCATCCATTTTAGATATATGATTAGTAAAAAAGACATAGTAGCTATTTTATTAGCAGGTGGAAAAAGTACTCGAATGAGGAAAGATAAAGCTCTACTGGATTATGAGGGATCTAGCTTTTTGGCACATCTAGTAAAGGTGTCCAAAAGTATAGCTGCAAGTACTCTTATTTCTTCTAATAATGTAATGCATCAATTAGAAGGGGTAAGTAGAATAAAGGATTTAAAAGAGAATTGTGGTCCATTGATGGGGTTATATTCTTGTATGTCTTCTTTAGATGCAAATTATTTCTTGGTTTTGAGTTGTGATTCACCTTTGATATCAGTAGAACTAATAGATTATTTAGTGAATAATCATGAGGAAAATTATGATATGACTATGTTGAAATCTGAAGATCATGCCTATCCTTTAATTGCTATTTATAATAAAAATTGTCAGGTAAGTTTAGCAACTTATCTAGAGAGCAATAAACGAAGTGTTTTTGGATTTTTAGAAAAACTAAAAGTTCAGAGTATTGAAGTTCCGCCACAATTTCAATCTCAAATTCGAAATTTTAATCGTCCTGAAGACCTTAAATTTTTAGAAAAGCATGTTTAAAGTAAAGTATTTTGGGATGATTGCGGAAGTAGCAGATTGTCCAGAGGAAAATTTTTCAAATGCAGAGGCTGTAATGGTGAATGATTTGATTGCTTTAATTACAGAAAAGTATCCTAGAATGGCCGATCTGTCATTCAAGGTTGCACTTAATAATCGATTAGCTCAAGCGGAAGACCGTTTAAGGGAAAGAGATGAAATTGCCTTATTACCTCCATTTGCAGGTGGGTGATAGAGAAAAGGTGGACAAAAAAATTAAAGTTATTTATGACAACGAAGAAAAAGAAAAAGGTATTTGTAGAGGGAGCTATTAGTCCTGAATTTATTGCAAATTCTATTGCTAAGCATCAAACAAAAACATCCATTGGTGCCCACGATATATTTTTAGGTCAAGTAAGAGCGGATATCATAGATGATAAGACGGTTGCCTATATCGATTATACTGCCTATCAAGAAATGGCAGAGGTTAAATTGGATGAAATCCGTGAAGCGACCTTTGAAAAATTTGATCTGACCTGTATGCATATTTATCATAGCCTTGGTAAAGTTGCAGCTGGAGAAATTTGTCTTTTTGTTTTTGTTTCGGCAAAAAGAAGGAGAGTGGTTTTTGATGCAATTACCCATATAGTAGAAGAGATTAAAAAGGACGTGCCCATTTTTGGAAAAGAAGTTTTTGATGGAGATGAGGGATATGTTTGGAAAGAGAATAATTTTGAAGCCTAGATTATAGTATGGTAGATATTACACATAAGTCTTCAACGCTTAGAACAGCGGTGGCAGAGGGAATAGTTAAAGTGGGAAGCATTGAAACCATTGAAGCAATAAAAAATAACCTTGTTCCAAAAGGAGATGTTTTGGAAGCGGCAAGGGTTGCAGGATTGTTTGGTGTAAAAAGAACTTCAGATATGATTCCAGATTGTCATCCAATGCCTGTTGAGTATACAGGTGTTGAATATGATATTCGTGATTTGGAAATCGTGATTAGGATGACCGTAAAGACCATCTATAAAACTGGAGTTGAAGTAGAGGCTATGCATGGGGTATCTGTTGCTGCTATCACGATGTATGATATGTTGAAGCCAATTGATAAAAAGGTAGAAGTAAAACATATAAGACTTGTTAATAAGAAGGGAGGGAAATCTGATTTTAAAGATAAATTCAGAACCGATCTAAAAGCTGCAGTAATTGTATGTTCAGACAGCATTTCTGCAGGAAAGAAAAAGGATAAAGCAGGAAGAGCAATTATTGATAAATTGACTCAGTCAAAAGTTGAGGTTACTGAATATGCTATCATCCCAGATGAAAAGGTGGACATTCAAACCATCTGTAAAAAGATGATAGAGGCCGGTAATGATATGGTTATTTATACTGGTGGTACTGGGTTATCAGATAGAGATGTAACTCCTCAGTCCTTGATACCTATGTTGGATGTTAGAATTCCAGGTATTGAAGAGGCTATTAGAAGTTATGGGCAAGATAGGACACCTTATTCCATGCTGTCTAGAAGTCTAGCTGGTTTGATAGATAATACGCTAGTATTGGCACTCCCAGGCTCTACAAATGGGGCTAAAGAATCTATGGATGCTGTATTCCCATCTGTATTACACCTTTTTAAGGTACTGAAGGGTTTTAGCCATGATAAACAAGTAGTATGATGAAGCAAGACTTCGAATTGGTTGATAAGTTTGGTCGTAAGCACAACTACTTGAGGATTTCATTAACTGAAAGATGTAATCTTCGATGTACTTATTGCATGCCACCAGAGGGTGTTGAATTGGGACCAAAAAGTCAGTATATGACTGCGGATGAAATTCTGAAAATCGCTTCAGAGTTTGTGTCTATGGGGGTCGATAAAATTCGATTGACAGGAGGGGAGCCTTTAATTCGAAAGGATTTTGAACATATATTGAGGTCACTTGCTAGTTTGAATGTTGAATTAGCCATTACTAGCAATGCAGTGATTCTTGATAAATACTTGGATCTCTTTAAAGAGTTAGGAGTAAAAAACCTCAACCTTAGTTTAGATTCATTGAATAAAGAAAAGTTCAGCACCATTACTAGAAGAAATTACTTTGAAAAGGTGATGAACAATATTCAACTATTCCTTGATGAAGGGTTTAGACTGAAAATTAATACAGTGCTTATTAAAGGATTTAATGAAGATGAAATTGTTCCATTTATTAAATGGACTAAAGACAAGGATCTTCATGTACGTTTTATTGAATTTATGCCTTTTGATGGAAATAGTTGGAATATGGATAAAATGGTTTCCTTAAAAGAAATCAATGAGATCGCCAATAAATATTTTACAGAAGAGGAAGTATTACGTATCGAAGATAAACCAAACGATACAGCAAAAAACTATAGAGTGAAAGGATATAAAGGGACCTTTGCTGTCATTAGCTCTGTGACTAATCCATTTTGTGATAGCTGTAATAGGATCCGATTGACTTCAGATGGGAAACTTAAGAATTGCTTGTTTTCTTCTGGGGAGTCAGATTTATTAATAAGATTAAGGGAAGGAGGATCAATCAAAGATTTGATCCTAGAAAACCTATCAGCAAAAATGAAAGTGAGATCTGGTAAAAATACCCTTGAAGATTTCAAGAATGAAGATTGGCACAAGACCAATAGAAGTATGGTTAGAATTGGCGGTTAAATAAGCTGATTTATTGATATAAAAAATCCCCCATCGGAATATTCCAATGGGGGATTTTTTATATCAATAAATTCAAACCTTAGGCTATGCTTTATATTATTTAGAAGAGAAAATCGTTGGTTTAATGACAACCATGATCCATCCCCAGTTATTGGTTTGGTTCGTTAGTTTGTCCAGGTTTTGCTCTGGAGTCATGTCAGGATTGAATTGTTCAGATCTTGATTTTACAATCTCTAAACCTTCTTCAGCAAACATATGAGAATACCCTGCTTTTAACGTAACATCACTATTTAATTTGTAGGTATAGGCCATGTCAACTTCTGTCCCAAAGCTCATGGTTTCCGCTTTATCACCTTTTATGATTTTCCCTGCTGATGAGAACTGGTGAGCCATCATTAGAAGGTTGGATTTATTATTGAACTTATAGATACCTTTTGCATAAATATCAACTAGACCAACATTATTTCCATGATTTCCTACATAGAAATAATCCATCCATCCATTGAATTTATGGTTTGTTCCATAGAAAGGATTAAAGGAATTGATTTCACCATTTAAATCATCATCATCATTTCCAGAAATCATTTCCGCTCCTAAACCAATTTTATAGTCTGCATCAGCTCGTGCATACATCATTTCACCTCCAATTAAGAACGCTTTGATGTCTACTCCGTTTACATGTTCACCAGTTTGGTAGTAGGCATTAGCAAACCAATTTAAGTCTCCTGACTTGCCTTTTAAGTGTGTTCCTACAGTCTGGCTAAATCTTGTTTCAGCATCATTGTCTAAATCTCCTATATACTGTAATCCATTATTTAGGATTAATAAACTCGCTGACAACTTATCCCAATCATGATGTAACCAGGCATATTGGAATGTTTTATAATTTTTCTCTCCAAGATATGTATTACCTGATAATTCGTCAGAATCTTGATTGTAGGCCAATCCTAGATCTACTTTAAATTTATCTTGTTTGTACTTTAAGACCAAGGCATCTTGACTTCTAGCTTGCTGTGTCCAAGCGACTGCACCAAATATTCTTTGATCATCTAAATTGATTTCTTGACGCCCTAATTTGGCGTTAAGATTATCTGTCAATTTCATATCAACCCATGCTTGATGGATAGATAAGTTATCATCTCTTTGATTAAGTTGCTTCTCTGATCCCCATGTTCTATAGTCTTGAAAACTTAGGTACATGTGTATGTTTTCATTTTTGTAATTAACATTGAATCTGGAACGCTGATAAATAAAACTTGCAGGATCTTGGTCCTTTTCATTTAGTTTAATAAAACCATTACGGTATTCATACCTAGGCCTAATTTCTGCATCGAGAGTTAACTGTGCTTTAAGCTCGTTTGCGAATACGCAAAATAGCCCAATAAGAAATAATTTGGTCTTCATAATACTCTTTGTTTTTCTTCAAACTAATGTCCAACTGTTTCACTGGTTATTAAATGATATAGTTTAGTGACCTGCCTGATATTTATTAGCGTGAAACATGACTTTTGTTCTGTTTGAATTATGGTTCTTTAATTAAAGTATAAAAAATATTTGTTATAAAATAATGGTTTTTAGGATTTTAGTTGGTTTCGGAGTCCTGTTGTTACAGGAAGGGAAGGGAGTTTTAGTACTTTTAATCAAAAAAAAATCCATCTCTTAAGATGGATTTTTAGTATTCTTTTTTTTTGAATAAGGCTTCTTTTTGCCTTTTGAAAAGTTCTTTTTTGAAGGCTTTTTAAAAGCTTTAGGGTTCCAGACAGGAGCTTCACCTAATTCTGGTGGAAGAGGAATTTTATGAATTTCTTTTTCAATCAACTTTTCGATTTTTGAGAATTTAAACATATCATCCTCATTAATCATAGTCAATGCCACTCCAGTTGAGTCTGCTCTAGCTGTTCTACCAACTCTATGGACATAATCTTCAGCATCATTGGGTACATCATAATTAATTACAATATTGATATCTTTAATATCAATCCCACGGCTTATAACATCTGTAGCTACTAATACTCTTGTTTTTTTAGATCGGAATCTTAATAATACGTTTTCTCGTTCTTTTTGCTCTAAATCAGATGATATTCCTTCTACTGAATATCCGTTTCCGCTTAGTGCTCTTATTATATGGTTAACTTTTCTTTTTGTTGAACTAAAAACAATAATGCTTTCATAAACTGGTTTATCAGCTATAAGACTATTGATCAATTGTGCTTTTTGATTGTCATGAGCTAAATAAGCAGCCTGAAGTACATTTTCAGAAGGCTTAGAAATCGAAATACTTATTTCCTCGGGTTGCTCAAGAACACTTTTTGCCAGCTGCCTAATTTTTGGAGGCATCGTAGCGCTAAACATCAAATTTTGTCTTTTTTTAGGTAGAAAGGAGGCTATTTTTTGAATATCCTCAAAAAAGCCCATGTCCAGCATTCTATCTGCTTCATCTAAAATAAAATGTTCAACATTATCGAATTTGACATAGCCCATATTAAGGTGCGATATCAGTTTTCCAGGGGTCGCAATTATAACATCTGTATTTTCAGATAAGGCAGTACGTTGTCTAGAAAAATCTGCTCCATCACCACCGCCATAAACGGCCAAGGAGTTAATTCCTGAGTAATAGGAGAATCCTTGAATTTGTTGGTCAATCTGAATAGCTAATTCTCTTGTAGGAACTATTATTAGAGTATTGATGCCTTTTCTAGAAGATTCCTGTATTTTAGTTAATATTGGTAAGCTAAAGGCAGCCGTTTTTCCAGTCCCTGTTTGGGCACAGGCAATTAGGTCTTTTCCTTCAAGAATTATGGGAATGGCTTGTTCTTGTATGGGAGTTGCTTTTTCAAACCCCATATCATAAAGGGAGTCTAAAATATCATCACTTAAATCAAATTCATCGAAATACATGCTACAGATATGTTAGCAATTTATAATTAGAAAATATCAACTTAATTAATATTAGGTTGCAAACCTTAAGCCTTGTGATAAATCACCTATTTGATATATTCGTTGTTAACAACGGCAATATAAACTAAATTTTATGACTCCTTAAGGCAATTGATCATTTTTCAAATATAAAAGCATTCGAAATTTATATAGAGATAAAGCATTTATGGAAATTCAATTTTTCAGGAATTAAAACCCTGTTTCCCGTTCAAGACATTGTTTGGGGAATAATTAAAAGTAGAAGAAACAATTTGATTCTTAAATTATATAGGTATTACAAGTAAAGGTATTCTCGATTTTTTCACCAATAAAGAGGTTGTACTTCCCAAAAGGGCTTCAAACAAGAAACTGTGTTCATGAGAACCAATAATAATTAAATCAGACTCCAATTTTTTAGCTTCTGTTAGAATAGCTTCAACGGTTGCTCCAGAAATAAGTAGTCCGTCGCAATCTATTCCATCAGCTTTAAGCTTTTCAGAATAGGACTGTAGCATACGGTGTTCCATTCTTAATTCTTCAGCACGACCGTCTCGAATATATTGTGGTCCCACTCTATATCCTACAAAATCTGGAACTTCCATTGCTATATGAACTAACCAAATCTTTGACCCAAAATTTTTAGCCATGTTGGTCGCATGCTTCAATAGAATTTCATTGTGTTCTTCGAAATCTAAGGTGACAAGTATATTTTTCATAAGATTAAGTTTTAAGGGTTCATTTTATTTTTAATTATAAGTATATATTAGTTGTTGTATAAAGATAATAAAAATTGTCTTGATGTAAAATATTTATTTTCCTATAATCTTGATTAGTAGATAGGTTAAGGTCAAAAAAAAGGCGATAGATAGTCTATCGCCTTTAATGAAGTTACATGAATTATTGAATGATTAATTTCTCAGAAAATTGTCTTCCTTCACTATTTATATTTATCATATAAATTCCAGAAGGTAAATCAGATATGTTTAATTCCAACTCATGTTGATTGATAGTGGTTTTCTCAGTTTTCACTTCCTGACCAATACTATTGTATAGGTTTACAGTTCCGTTTTCAATCCCTTTACCTTTAAGATTTACTTTGTCCTTGGCTGGATTTGGGTACATCTCAATATTAGAAGAGACATTTAAATCCTCGTATTTTAATGGATAGTCAATTGTAAATTGGTAGGTAATAGATCCACCAAAGTCACCTTCGAAAGACTTTACAGTACCTCCTCCAATTTTTCCAAATCTAACTGATCCAATTCCATCGGAATTAGCCCAGAAGTTTATTCCATCTCCATCGGTATCAGTAACCTTTAGTGTATAACAACCAAGTGGTAAGTTAAATGTATCCTTGTAAGTTGTGTTGTTTGCCATTCCATTTCTCACAAAAAGAGAGTTTCCACCCCAATCTAGTAATTCATAACGGCTTTCACCTGCTGCACTATTGGTTCTAAAACGTATGTAAAAGTCTGCAGGTACTACATCTGGAATAGTAAATGGTGAATGATAAATATTGTTTTGTGTATATTCATCGGTACCTCCATTAGGGCTTTTCACCTCTGCATGGAAGATATTGCCTGTAGACGTAGTAGCATCCCATACATCATTTATAGGTAAAATAACTTCTTCAGATTCCAAGAAATCTAAATTACCTGTCCAATTGAATGATTCTTTAGTGTTGGCATTGTTTACCCAGTATTCGATAGTTAGACTAGTAAGTGTTGTAGATCCAGTATTTTGTATAACAACGGTAGGTTTACTACAAATAGAATTGGTACGTAGATATTCAACCTTATTAGAAGGTCCTGTAATATCCATTACCGTTGCATCTAAATTGTGATTGATTGGACCATAACTTACCAATTGATTATTGATGATGTAGTTACTTGATCCACTTACAGAAAGAATTCCATAATCTATATTTGCTGGAACACCAGAGGAAACATAGGGTGTGATATCGAATTCTGTAACATCAGAAGGCATACCAGGGCACCATCCTGCACGGTCATAAATCCAAGTTCCACCTTGTGGATAAATTGGATTTTCTTCACAATCTTTCCATACTGTCCATAAGAATTCATCAGTTCCTCCATTGATATCAATATAGTGATCTCTAGGAATGAATTCACCGTCTTGTCCATGGCCAGTAACTGTAGATCTAATCTTAAAATATGAAGCTGTAGAGTTCATCATTACATCTCTTGGTTCAAATGCTCTATCAGATAGAATATTGCTATAAGACACATGTGCTCCATCAGGTTTCCATAATTGTTGAATGTCTATAATATCTCTTGGAGGAGTTCCTACAATATATAAAAACTTGATATCCATATCTTCCATCCATTGACCACCTCTTTCAATGGTCATTCTTTTGGACCCTTTTAATAATGGAGCATAATCTGTTACATCAAAAGTCCAAGTTTTACCTTCTTCACCAAGATCCAATCCCAGACCGTAAGGTGTAACAAAGGACATAATTTCGTATTTAGATGGAAATCTTTTATAATAGGTCAATTCCGTTGGGCTTATAGTACCATCCATACTTATTTGAATGGAATCATATGCGATACCATTTTCGTTGAAATAATAACTATATCCAGGTTGCCAATAATAATTTTCACTTACAATATGGATACTGTCGTCTTTCATGGTTCCATTCTGTGAAATTATCTCTCTTTTAACAACATATGTTGGTGTTTGAAGGATAGCATCATAAACAGTGTCTTGAGTTATGGATAGATTATAGTTTCCTTGTAGGAAGGTAATATTTGGTCTCTCTGTGGTGCTGTTGAATTCTTTAAACAGATTTACACCTTGGATTTTTTCCCAAAGAGCTCCATACTGTACAGTGGCATGTCTGGTATGTAAAGAGTGGTCAGTAATTGCGTTACCGGTACCTTCATTAAGTGGGTAATAGCTTTCCAGATAATTGTACTTTGGATGAGTAGAATCCAAACTTTTATGCATCCAATCCTTTATTTCCTGTTGGGTTAAAGCTTCACTCCAAACACGAACTTCATCAATATTCCCGTCGAAATAGCGGTTGTTTACCCCTCTACTCGTACGCATGTTTATTCCAGAAACAGTATTTGTATTAACGGACCAGTTCCCAACAGTTGATAGACTTTCCTGAACACCATCAATATAAAGGGTTGTTTGGCTAATATTTGATCCATTCAAAACGCAAGAAACATGATGCCATTCTCCGTCATTCACTGGAGTAGTACCAATCACATCACCACCCCAAATCTCAACTACAATAACACCGTCATTATTGGTGTTAAATGTCCATTTTTGAGAAGAGCTATTTACGCCCCAACTGACTATTTCACTATTGGTGCCTTCCGTTTTGATCCAGGCTTCTATAGTTCTATTTGTGCTTCCTGATATTCCTTTGTAATTGTTCGATTCAATATAGTTAGACCCATTGAAAAAGTTCGTTCTGTCTCCAGAGCTGTAAAGCCCATAATTTTGCTGACTGTCTTCTCCTTCAATTTCAAGATCACCAGATCCTGATTCGTTATTAAATGAAAGTTCGAGAATTAAATTTGAAGTACCATCCCAACTAAATGGTGTATGGAATTGGATTCTTTGATTTCCAGTGCTAAATTCTGTTGAATGAAAATATACTTCCGAGAATCCACTCAATTGAATGAATTCTGTGGATAATAAAGTATCTGTAGTTTCTTTGATACGTAGCCTGAAAAAATTTGCTGTATCCAGACCATTTAAAACATTCAAACTAATGGCATCAATATCTCCCGCAGTTAATCCAGCAGAAACCAATTCAGCAGCAGTAAACAAATATTGTGATTTACCGTTGTAATCTGAAGTATTCAAAGGGTGACTTAAAGCTAAGTTTCCAGAACCAATAATGGAGCTGGTTTCTGAAATTATACTGTCAAGTTCCACACTCTGTTCTAAATATCTGTAATTGTCGAATACAGGGGTTGAGGTATACTCAAAATCAGTTCCGTCGAATCCCGAAATCTGGTGGGAGCTAATAAAACTTTTCACAGAATCAACTCTTGTAGAATCGGTAATATAGGTATTACAAGATGCATCCCATTCACCGCAACCTTTGTCTCTATTATTGAAGTCAGATACATTAGCATCTTTACATCTCATATTGTAGAGCATCAGTATCTTTTCATAACTCACTTCCTCATCTGATGGAAAATCAATGATAGTATCTCTAATTCCCGGAGACCATTGATTGATCCCATACGTTTGGGAATAATTAAATGTTTCAACTACTACAGTGTCTCCTGGCGATTGAGCCATGATCTGAGAAACAAAGAATAGAGATAAAATTCCTAGTGTTAATTTCTGCATGTTTTTAAAATTTGTGCATTTAGACAAGTGTATTGTCAGTAATGTGAATAGAGGGGGCTATTTCTTCTAAATTTCTATCTAAAGAGATGAATAAATTTGCGCCTAAAGTGGCAGAAACTATATTTTCTATAGACCCTGCGAAGATAATTCAATTAATCCAAACGCCAAAGATCCTACGAAACCACTTATGATTTCTAGAATGATCAAAGATCTCATGTTCTTAGCTATAACTTAAGGAAGTGGTAATATTGAATTTAGGTAGGGGGGGCTGTTTTTTATAGGGACAAAAAAAAGGCGATAGAGTATCTATCGCCTTTTTTTTCGTTGTGAATTTATTGTATGATTAGCTTTTCAGAATACTGTCTTCCTTCACTATTTATATTTATCATATAAATTCCAGAAGGTAAATTGGATATATTTAATTCCAACTCATGTTGATTGATGATGGTTTTCTCAGTTTTTACTTCCTGACCAATACTATTGTATAGGTTTACAGTCCCATTTTCAATCCCTTTACCTTTAAGGTTTACTTTGTCCTTGGCAGGATTTGGGTACATCTCAATATTAGAAGAGACATTTAAATCCTCGTATTTTAATGGATAGTCAATTGTAAATTGGTAGGTAATAGATCCACCAAAGTCACCTTCGAAAGACTTTATAGTACCTCCTCCAATTTTTCCAAATCTAACTGATCCTATTCCATCTGAATTAGCCCAGAAGTCTATTCCATCTCCGTCAGTGTCAGTAACCTTTAATGTATAGCAACCAAGAGGTAGATTGAATGTATCCTTGTAAGTTGTGTTGTTTGCCATTCCATTTCTCACAAAAAGAGAGTTTCCAGCCCAATCCAGTAATTCATAACGGCTTTCACTTGCGGCACTATTTGTTCTAAAACGTATGTAGAAGTCCTCAGGAACAACATCTGGTATAGTAAATGGTGAATGGTAAATATTATTATGTGTATATTCATCAGTACCACCATTTGGATTTTTCACCTGTGCATGGAAGACATTTCCAGCAGAAACAACAGGTCCCCAAATATCATTGATTGGTAAGGTAACTTCTTCAGATTCCAAGAAATCTAAATTACCTGTCCAATCAAAGGATTCTTTAGTACTTGAATTATTTACCCAGTATTCGATGGTTAGGCTCGTAAGTGTTGTAGATCCAGTGTTTTGTATAACAACTGATGGTTGGCTACATATAGAATTTGTACGTAGATATTCAACCTTGTTTGAAGGTCCTGTAATGTCCATTACGGCTGCATCTAAACTATGGTTTATAGTTCCATAACTTACTAGTTGGTTGTTTACTACGTAATTACTAGTACCTCCTCCTGAAAGCACTCCATAATCTATAGCCGCTAAAGTCCCAGGTGTAACAAATTCTGTAATGTCATATTCTTCAATATCAGAAGCCATTCCAGGACACCATCCAGCTCTGTCATAAATCCAAGTTCCACCTTGAGGATAAATTGGGTTTTCTTCACAATCTTTCCAAACCATCCACGAATAAACTTGATCTCCACCATTCAAGTCTATAAAATGTTCTCTAGGGATAAATTCTCCTTGTTGACCATGACCTGTAATAGTTGATCTTATTTTATAGGAGGATGCAGTAGCATTCATTAAGAAATCCCTTGGTTCAAATACGCGATTTGCAATGATCTTAGTATAAGATGCACTTGACCCATCTGGTTTCCACATTTGTTGAATATCTATGACGTCCCTTGGAGGAGTACCAACAATATAAACAAATTTGATATCCATATCTTCCATCCATTGTCCACCTCTCTCGATGGTCATTCTTTTAGATCCCTTAAGTAATGGAGCATAATCTGTTACATCAAAAGTCCAAGTTTTACCTTCTTCACCAAGATCCAATCCAAGACCGTAAGGTGTAACAAAGGACATTATCTCATATTTTGAAGGATATCTTTTGTAGTACTCTAATTCAATGGGATTAATAGTACCATCAGTAGTAATTAGTACAGAATCATAAATAGAACCATCTTCATTAAAGTATCTTTCATAATCTCCTGATTCCCACAAATAATTTTCACTGATAATGTTGATACTGTCATCTTTCATTGTTCCTGATTGGGGAATAATGGATCTCTTTATTACTAGATTAGGTATTTTTTGAACTGCATTAAATACGGTATCATTATTAATAGTAAGATTATAAAACCCTTGATGAAATGTAATATTTGGTCTTTCTGATGTAATAACAAATTCTTTAAATAGATCTACTCCATTTATTCTTTCCCAGATACTTCCATTAATAACAGATGCATTTCTACTATAACTGGTTGCATCGTTTATTGTACTACCGCTACCTTCATTTAGTTCATAATGACTTTCTAAGTCAGAATAATTAGGATGAGTAGCGTCCAATTTCTTGTACATCCAATTATTAAGGTCAACAGTTGATAGTGCAGCACTCCAAACACGAACTTCATCGATATTTCCTACAAAGTAACGATTGTTTACCCCGCGACTTGTTCTCATCTTAATACCGTTAGTTGTATTCGTATTAACAGTATGAGTACTCGTTGATGCAATACTTTCTACTTCACCATCAACATATAGAATAACATCACCTACTTGGCTTCCTGAAAATGTGCAGGCAACATGATGCCATTGACCATCATTTAATAAGGTGGTACCAAAAATAGCGCCTCCATTCACTTCTACTCTTAGGGCTCCATTATCATTGATTCTGAATACCCATTTTTCTGTACTATTATTTGCACCCCAACTAACGATCTCTTTATTTGCTGTGGATGAATTGATCCAAGCTTCAATCGTTCTGTCTTCAGCCCCTGAAATACCTTTGTAAGTATTTGATTCAAGATAATTAACACCATCAAAATAATGCTTTTGATCTCCTGAGCTATACATTCCCATATCGCTAAATGAATTACTAGCTTCAAATTCAATGGCATTTCCTCCTCCTTCATTTGTGAATGAGGTTTCAACAATTAGGTTGGAAACTCCATCCCATCCATATGGAGTGTAGAATTGAATTCTGTTCATTCCTACATTGAATTGACTGTTGTGGAAATAAACTTGAGTAAATCCATCGAGATGAATATTTTCAGATGAAAGAACAGTATCTGTAGTTGATTTTAATCGAACCCTTAAAAAGTCTGTAGAATCTCCTGCATTAAGAATATTCAAGCTGAAACCATTGATATCTCCGAAAGAAACCCCGGCTGTAATTAATTCGTTAGCAGTATATAGGTATTGAGATTTCCCATTGTAGGCTGCTGTATTAATTGGATGATATATTCCTAGCGTGTCTGTACCTATTACCGAAGAAGTCTCAGAAATTATACTATCTAAACTAACGTCCTTTTGAATATATCTGAAAAAATCATGTATAGGTCCTTCATTATAAGAAAAACTACTACCTGAATAATTAGATATAGAATGTGAGCTGATGAAACTTAAAACTGAATCTGTACGAGTGGAATCCGTAATATAAGTATTACACGAAGCATCCCATTCTCCACATCCTTTGTCTCTATTATTGAAGTCGGAAACATTGTTATCCTTACACCTCATATTATACATCATGAGGATTTTTTCATAACTCACATCTTCACCAGTTGGGAAGTCAATAATGGTATCTCTAATTCCAGATGACCATTGGTTTACTCCATATGTTTGGGAGTAATTAAATGTTTCAACCACAACTGTATCTCCTGGAGATTGTGCCCATACTTGAGAAGCACAGAAAATAGTTAAAAGCTTTAGGGATAATTTCTGCATAATCATTGATTTTGCTAATTCACTAATACTAGTTTATAATTTATGTGTTTGGAGAGAGAGGTAAAATTAATTTTTATTGAGTGACCGTCCAAGATATATTAAGAGACTTGCACCCAAGGTTGCTGAAATAATTTGCCCCAGAAATCCATGAGAGGAAAGACCTATTAATCCTAGTGCTAGACCTCCAATAAAACCTCCCACTATACCTAATAGGACAGTAATTAATAAGCCTGATTCTTGCTTCATGATTCTTCCAGCTAGCCAACCAGCAGCTCCTCCAACAATGATACTTGTAATAAAACCCATAGTAGATTGAATTATTCGTTAATGTTTTCTTCGTAAAATTTACTTTCATCTTTTACAATGAATGCTTTGTAGTAGGAAAGAATCAAAGTAGTTGCTGGTAATGCTATTAGCATTCCCAACATTCCTAAGAGTGATCCCCAGATAGAAAGTGATAACATAATAACAGCTGGCTTTAATCCAGTAACTTTCCCCATTATTTTAGGTATAAGTATGCTCTCCTGAATCAATTGAACTACTGCAAATACCAAGGCGGTTAGTAATGTAACCCCCCAGAAATTATCTCCAGTCTCCATGGTATTTAGTAGAATACAGAATAAGGCAGGAATAAATCCAAGGATTTGTAAATAAGGGATCATATTTAATAAGCCTACAAAAAGACCAAGAAATATGGCCAATGGAAGACCAATGATATAAAATCCAATGGAGAATAATATTCCAACGATTAGGGCTACAATAGCTTGAGCTCTAAAATAACTGTCGAGACCTTCTTGAAAACCTTTCACCAATTCAACAGATTGTCTTCTGTATTTAATTGGAATTAATCCAGGCCATCCATATCGTATCTTTTCATAATCTGTCAAAATAAATACAGTATATAAAAGGATAATAAATAATCCTAAGATGCTCAATAGGATATTTATTGATCCTCCTAAAATTGAGCTAAATTGATTAGCAATATTATCTGCAATAGTTGCTAAATCTAAGGAACTAAATAGCTCTTTGAAGTTTTGGTTCTGAACATATTTTTCAGTGAAATCAGTCACTACTTCCGGTAGATGATCATAATCAGAGATATTCTCAGAATAGAATCGTTGAATTAAAACAGAGGCTCTTTTAATTTCTTTATTTAGAAGAGGGGAAATTAGCAGCCATAGTCCGGTAAAGAATAATGTAATGGTGAATAAAGCTGAAAAAATGGATAGACCTCTCTTTTTGAATTTTAATTTTTCCTGAAAAAATAAAACTAATGGATTGATATAGTACGCAAAGAATAATGCTAATACAAAAGGTATCAATACGCTTGATAGTCGTTTGGTTATCCAGAATAATCCTAAAATTACTAGTGAGGTGATAATCCACCTCACTAGTCTATCCAATGTAATTGGTTTTTGTATACCCATCTCTTATATAAATTCTAGAAGGCTTTTGGCCTCATTTAGTCGTACCCCCTTTTCTGTATGGCTTACAGTACAACATTCATTATAGTAATCATGTTCTAGGAACAAAATATAGTTATTTTCGGCCGCTTCGTCAAGAAATTCTTTTTTCTCTTTCAAGGTAATCAACGGTCTAGTATCATAACCCATAACAAAGGGAAGAGGAATATGTCCAGTACTGGGCAGTAAGTCGGCAACAAAAACAATAGTTTTATCTTCGTGCTTAATGAAAGGAACCATTTGAGCATCTGTATGGCCTGAATAAAATTTCACATGGAAATTAGGGAATAATTCTCCTTCCTCTTCTACGTATTTTAATTGGCCACTTTCCAGCATTGGTAATAGATTTTCCTTTAGGAAAGATGCCTTTTCTCTTGGGTTGGGTTCGGTAGCCCAATTCCAATGAGCCTTGTTTGTCCAGTAATTTGCATTTTTGAAAAGAAGTTCAAATTTTTCTCCCTTTTTGATAACACCACCACCACAATGGTCAAAATGAAGGTGAGTAAGAAACATATCGGTAATATCATCTGGATGATAACCATTAGATTCCAATGATTTTAATAGGCTATCATTTCCATGAAGATAGTAATGACTAAAAAACTTATCACTTTGTTTATCTCCTATACCATTATCAATCAATATTACCCGGTCGCCAGTGTCTATTAATAAGCAACGCATAGCCCATGGACAAAGGTTTTTTTCGTCTGCTGGGTTTGTTCTTTGCCATAATGCTTTTGGAACTACTCCAAACATGGCTCCTCCGTCTAATTTGAAATAACCGGTATTGATAGGAATGATTTTCATGCTTTTTTTTTGTAAATATAATTTTATTGCCTCGAAGATATAAAACAAAAAATTTATTTTTATCCAGAATCCCAACAGAATAGTTTTGTAATGAATAAAACCTGTCTATTTGATATGGATGGCTTGTTATTGGATAGTGAGCCACTCTGGAGAAGAGCTGAAGTCAATATTTTTAATGCCTATGGTATTCCACTTACTGAAGTGATGTGTGATGAAGTGATGGGTTTAAGGATTGATGAAGTAGTTTCTTTCTGGTTCAAAAAATTTGATAAAAATTGTCAGAACCTATCAAAGGTTGTTTATGAAATTATTGATGAAGTAGCAGAATTAATAAAGTCCGAAGGCGAGGTATTGCCAGGAGCTACTGAATTGGTGAAGGAGGCAAAACAAATGGGTTGGAATACAGCCATTGTTTCTTCCTCCTATCTAAAGTTAATCAAGGTTTTTGTGCAAAAATTTGACTTGGAGAATGATTTAGATGGACTATTTTCGGCAGAGCATTGTAAATATGGGAAGCCACATCCAGAAGTTTTTATTAGCGCTTTGGAAAAGTTGAATGGTTCAGTTGATCATACATGGGTATTTGAAGATTCCATACATGGTATGGTTGCAGCTAAAGCGGCTAAAATGAAAGTTTGCCTAGTGCCCAATTATTATAACCAAAATGCAAAGGGTCTCGATCTAGCAGATAAAAGGTTTAATAATTTATTAGAAGTGAATTTAAAGGATTTAGAAAAGGAATTAGGATTTGGAAATGAATAGTCTAGAAGCTAAAATTAAAATTGACGAATTGTCAGACGAATTAAGAAAGCATAACCATCGTTATTATGTTTTGGATAATCCGGATATCAGTGATTTCGATTTTGATTTATTATTAAAGGAGTTACAGGAGTTGGAAAATAAATTTCCGGAATACCTAGATGTAAATTCCCCAACGCAAAGGGTAGGAGGTACTGTGACTAAATCTTTTGAAAATAAGAAGCATAAATTCCCTATGTTATCTCTTGGGAATACCTATTCGAAAGAAGAAATTCAAGATTTTGACGTGCGAGTAAGGAAAATGCTTGGTGATCAAGATTTTAGTTATGTGTGTGAGTTGAAGTATGATGGTGCGGCGGTAAGTTTGACCTATGAAAACGGAGAGCTTTCCTTTGCGTTAACACGAGGAGATGGAGTTGCTGGGGATGATGTCACAAATAATATTAAAACAATTCCTAGTATTCCTTTAAAGTTACAGGGAGATGATTTTCCAGATTATTTTGAGATTCGTGGAGAGGTATTTATGCCGCTTCAAGGTTTTTCAAAATTGAATAAATCAAGATTGGAAGCCGGATTGGAGCCTTTTTCAAATCCGAGAAATTCAGCTTCAGGAACCTTGAAAATGCAAGATAGTTCCATTGTCGCAAAGCGACCTTTGGATTGTTATTTATACAGTTTAATTGCCAATGATAGATTGTCAGATTCTCATTTTGATAGTTTAGAGAAGGCAAGAACTTGGGGTTTTAAGGTGCCACCTTATATTAAAAGATGTCAATCGGTTGAAGAATTATGGGGATTCATAAATCATTGGGAAGAAAAAAGACATGAACTTCCTTTTGAAATTGATGGGATAGTTATTAAAGTTGATGATTTAGATTTTCAACAGGAATTAGGGAATACGGCAAAGTCACCAAGGTGGGCTATTTCTTATAAATTTCCAGCTGAAAGACAGTCGACTATATTAGAAGGAGTAAGTTATCAGGTTGGTAGAACTGGAGCCATAACACCTGTGGCAAATCTAAAACCAGTAGAGTTAGCTGGAACCATTGTGAAAAGAGCATCCTTGCATAATAAGCAAATTATTGAGCAGCTAGATCTTTATTTGAATGATACCGTTTGGGTAGAAAAAGGTGGTGAAATAATCCCTAAGATAACTGGCGTTGTCAAAGGAAAGAGAGCCGGAGAAGCTAAGAAAATAGATTATATAACGAACTGCCCTGAATGTGCTACATCACTTATTCAGAAGGAAGGAGAAGCCAATCATTATTGTCCTAATGAAATGGGTTGTCCTCCTCAGATAAAAGGGAAGATTGAGCATTTCATTTCTAGAAAGGCCATGAATATCATGGGGATTGGTGCTGAAACCATAGAGTTGATGTTCGAAAATGGATTGATATTAAATTATGCTGATCTATACACCTTGTCGGCAGAGCAGCTATTACCATTGGACAGAATGGCCGAAAAGTCAGTTGACAAAATTATTAAAGGATTAGAAGAAAGTAAGGAGGTGCCCTTTGAAAGAGTCTTATTTGCATTAGGAATCCGATTTGTTGGAAGTACAGTGGCAAAAAAATTGGCTAAAGAATTTAAATCCATAGATGAATTAGCCAATCAGAATTTTGAACAGTTGATCACTGTGGATGAAATTGGCGATCGAATAGCAGAAAGTATTATTTCTTTTTTCTTAGATGAAGATAATAGAAGAAATATAACTGCATTAAGGGATTTTGGATTACAGTTAGAAAAAGAAGATTCTGAGGAGGGTACAATTGATTTACTGGAAGGGAAGGCTTTTGTAGTTTCTGGAGTATTTACCTTATACAGTAGAGATGAATTGAAGGCTACGATAGAGAAATTTGGAGGAAAGAATACTTCCTCGTTGTCTAAAAAAACAGCCTATTTGATTGCTGGGGATAAAATGGGACCAAGTAAAAGAGAAAAAGCAGAGAAATTTGGCATCCGAATTATATCAGAACAAGATTTCAATACTATGATTGAAGTCTAATTACTAGCCAAATAGTATGGATATATCAAATCTTAGTTTTTTTTAACAAGCTTTGATGGTATTCTGTTAAATAATCTTGGTTAATTTTTATAAATTGGCAGAGCAAAAAATTATACGATGGAAAAGAATAGAATTTGGACTAAAGTTATGCTAGGTGCAGGACTTTTAGTTGCATTGCCTACTATGGCACAGGATACTTTGAATAACCGTGAAGACGGTGGTTATGAGTTTACTGTAGTAAAAAGTTTGGATGCAACACCTGTACAGAATCAAGGAAGAACTGGTACATGTTGGAGTTTTTCAGCATTATCATACTTCGAGTCTGAAATCATTAGAATGGGAAAGGGAGAACATGTTCTTTCTGAAATGTGGATCGTTCGTAATACTTATTTTGAAAAAGCAGTACAATATGTACGTATGCACGGAACGGTAAACTTTAGTGAAGGTGGAGCTTTCCATGATGTACCACACATTATTGAAAAATATGGTATCGTACCTGAAAGCGTTTATCATGATATGCCAATAGGTAAAGGTGGTAAAAGAAATCACAAAGAGTTAGAAGGGATTCTGAAAGCTAGTTTGGATGCGATAATCAAGAATAAAAAACTTACGACTAACTGGACGGTAGCTATCAATGGTATCTTAGATGCTTACTTTGGTGTAAGACCAGCTGAGTTTGATTATAATGGGAAATCATATACTCCTAGATCATTTCAAAAACATTTAGGTTTGAACCCTGCTGATTATATCGGTATTGCTTCATTTACTCATCATGATTTCTATAACACATTTGTTATGGAAGTTCCTGATAATTGGGCTTATGGAGAGGTGTATAATGTGCCAATGGATGAAATGATTTCTATCATGGATGATGCAATCGATACTGAATATACTTTTGCATGGGCTTCTGATGTTTCCGAAAAAGGATTCTCTTTCCGTGATGGTATTGCTATCGTTCCTGGTGAAGGAGTAAAGGTGACTAAAAAAGGAAGAGATAATAGAAATTTTTCTGATGCAGGTGCTGAAAAAGTAAGTAATGCATTCGATTCTCCTCAAAAGGAATTGGAAATTACTCAAGAAATGCGTCAAGAGGCTTTCGATAATTTCGAAACTACGGATGATCATGGAATGCATATCACTGGAATTGTAAAGGATCAAAATGATACAAAGTATTATATTGTAAAGAATTCTTGGGGTAATAAGAGCAATGACTGTGATGGTTATTTCTATGCTTCTGAAGCATTCGTAAAATATAAAACAATGGATATCTTGATCCACAAGGATGCATTGACAAAGAAAATGACAAAGAGACTAGGACTATAATTGTCTGATTGTTTTAAGTATAGAAGGCTTTCATGTGTATACATGAAAGCCTTTTTTTGTTTTGCTTAAAGGTGGAAATTCATTTGTTCTATATAAATGCTTTAATTAAATTTGCCGCAAATCTTTTATCAAAGAAAAATGTACAATAGAGAAATTAAAATAGTAGGGGCCATTGCATTATTAGGATTATGTATCTGGCAATTTATTGAAGTGAATATTGGGAATGGTATTTTTTTAATGCTATTGACAGCATTACCTATCTTTTTGATCTTCTTTAATGAAAGAATGATGGTCTGCTTATATCAAATGAAAAAGAATGATTTGGTAAAGGCTAGAGCTTCATTGGATAAAATAAAAGCTCCTGAGAAGCTAATAAAATCTCAACAGGCTTATTACCATTTTTTATTGGGAAATTTGGATTCTCAAACAAATTTAAATAAAGCTGAAAAGCACTTTAAAAAAGCCCTTCTAATAGGAATGAGATCTGAGCAAGATACTGCGATGATTAAGTTAAGTCTAGCGGGTGTAGCCATGAGTCGAAGAAAAAAGCCGGAAGCAACTCGTCTATTGAATGAGGCTAAAAAAATGGACAAAAAGAACATGTTGGCTGACCAAATTAAAATGTTCAAGCAGCAGTTGAAGAAAATTTAAGTAATCATACTTTTAAAAGCCATACACCTAGATTAGTGTATGGCTTTTTTATTGAATAAGTATTATGAGTAATTTGAAAGAAGTAGCTGCCGTGTTTTTTAAGCTGGGTGCAGTAGCTTTCGGTGGACCTGCAGCCCATATCGCTATGATGGAGCAGGAGGTAGTTGAAAAAAGAAAGTGGATGGATCACCAACATTTTCTTGATTTGGTTGGTGCCACCAATTTAATTCCTGGACCAAATAGTACGGAGATGACCATGCATTGTGGTTATGTTAGAGCGGGTTGGAGAGGATTGATAGTCGCTGGATTCTGTTTTATATTTCCAGCTTTATTGATTACTGGGTTGATGGCTTATTTGTACACGGAATACGGTAGTCTTCCAGAGGTAAAGCCTTTCCTTTATGGTATAAAGCCTGCAGTTCTTGCTATTATCGCAGGGGCAATATTTAAATTGGGTAAGAAGGCACTCAAATCTACAGAATTAGGGATTATTGGTTCCTTAGTTTTGATTGCTTCCTTGGCAGGACTAAATGAAGTCATGGCATTAATGATAGCAGGTGTTTTTAGCTTGGTCTATTATTCTATTCGATCCAAGGATGAATTGAAAACGGTAGGTCCATTATTATCTATCCCAGGTCTAGCTGCAACAATCAGCAGTGTTTCATCTATTAAGGTATTTTGGATTTTCCTTAAAGTAGGTTCTATTCTTTATGGTAGTGGATATGTATTGTTTGCCTATTTGGATGCTGAATTGGTAACAAAGGGTTTAATGATGAGACAGGACCTTATTGATGCCATTGCAATTGGTCAATTGACACCGGGTCCAGTTTTGTCAACAGCTACCTTTATAGGTTATCAGTTGAATGGTATAGGAGGTGCAATAGCGGCAAGTGTCGGTATATTCTTACCTTCATTCCTATTTGTTTTTATATTAAACCCTTTAGTAAAAAAATTAAGGAATTCTAAAAGGCTTTCCTACTTCCTTGATACAGTAAATATTGCGGCGGTTGCTATTATGGTGAGTGTCCTATTTTCCATGAGCACTGATACATTAATGGATTGGAGAAGTTGGCTGCTTTGTGGATTTGGTATTTTATTTACATTTGGTCCTAAAAAATTGGGAAGTATTTGGTTGGTTGTTTTGGCAGCCTTTTTTGGTTATTTACTTAAAATAATATAAAAAAGGATTATATTGCTACATAAGGTCATGTGACCGACATAAAGATTTTTAGAAAGCCTGTATATTGCGGTTATTGTTAATTATTGTCAATTGTATTTGACTGTTTATTTGTTTTGATCTTTTGTTTGAGAAGAATAACTAAATTTGAAAAAAAAATAGAGAAATGAAAAGAATTGGATTTATAGCTATCTTGGCATTTAGTATTGTTGCTTGTAGTTCATCATCATCTAATGAGGAAGGTACTGAGGTTAGAAAGGCTGATGTGAAGGTTGAAGAAATAGCAGACTCTAAGAAAGAAGAAGCTAAGACCAAAGAAATTAAATGGGTTACAGATGTAAATAAGGCACTAAAATTATCTAAGAAAAAGGATAAGCCAATTTTTGCTTTTTTTACAGGAAAACAATGGTGTGGATGGTGTAAAAAGCTTGTTCGCGAAGTAATGGATAAACCAGAGTTCATTGAACATGTAAATAAGAATTATGTCATGTTGGAGCTGGATTTCCCTAGAAGAGATAAAAGCAAGATTACTCCAGAAATGATTCAGTTGGCAAGAGATATGGAAGTTCGTGGATACCCTACAGTTATCATGATGGATCATGAGAAAAATGTATATGGTAGAACAGGATATCAGAAAATGACAGCAATGCAGTATTTAGAGCATTTAGAATCAATGTTGAAATAAGCTAAAAAAACTAAGTGAAAAGTGCTGAAAATTTGTATTTCAGCACTTTTCTTTTTTTTGATTGTTTAGAAAGGTAAATACTTTCCCTTTTCATATATTTACAGTAAAATAAGTGCATAAATGAAAACAGTAGTTAAAGTTTTTTTCTCTCTTTTGATAGGTTTAACTTTATATTCTTGTGATAAGGAATCAGAGAATGTAACAGATAATGAAGGTACATTTCAGGTGAAATTGGACGATAGGTTTTTATCTATGGATAGTTTTTCAATGATTTATTCTGAAAATAGTAACTCTCATAAATTAAAAATAAGAGCCTATTTTAGTGATATTATTGATACCATTGTTCCTTATGAATCAATGATGAAAATGGAATTGGAGCAAAAAATTTTCGCTGGAATAGAGAATTATGAGGAAGGTGTTTTAAGACCAGCTATTTATTCTACTGGGCTTGGGGGACTTCTTTTCAAATGTGAATCAGAGATGACTTCTGATTTATTTGAGACGGGTGGATTTAAAGACTTTTTTGGAGAGACTAAAATTAAATCAATGGATGCTGAAACGGAAAAGATTAGCGGACATTTCAATTTTATGTCAGTGGATTCGGTTTATTTGACTGGAAACTTTTATGATGTGATTTTTAAAACTGTTGAATAGGCCTTTCCCTTTTGTTAGGGAATAAACTGTACTTTTGTACATTGAATAGTAAGAACAAAGAACAAAGTCAAAACTAGTTGATCAACTAGTTTTGATATATACAAAGAACATACAATGAAATTATTATCAGGAAAAACAGCAGTTATTACTGGTGCTACAAGAGGAATTGGTAAAGGAATTGCTGAAAAATTTGCTGAAAATGGGGCAAATATTGTTTTCACTTATCTTTCATCAGAAGAAAAAGCTAAGGCTTTAGAAGATCATTTGAAATCTTACGGTGTTGAAGCTTTTGCAGTACGTTCTGATGCTTCTGATTTCGAACAAGCTCAAGAATTGATAAAGGTTGCTTTAGATAAATTGAACGGTAGAATTGATATACTAGTTAATAATGCCGGTATTACAAAGGACAACCTTTTGATGAGAATGTCAGAAGAGGATTATGACCGTGTAATAGAAGTCAATCTGAAGTCAATTTTCAATATGACCAAGGCTGTTCAACGTACTATGTTGAAACAACGTGAAGGATCTATTGTAAACATTAGTTCGGTTGTTGGAGTTAAAGGGAATGCAGGACAAGCTAATTATGCAGCTTCTAAAGCGGGTGCTATAGGTTTCTCTAAATCCGTAGCATTAGAATTGGGATCAAGAAATATTAGATGTAATGTTATTGCTCCTGGATTCATTGAAACAGAAATGACAGAGAAGCTAAATCCAGAAGCCGTTGCTCAATGGAGAGAAAGTATTCCTTTAAAAAGAGGAGGATCTCCTGAAGACGTTGCAAATGTAACGCTTTTCTTGGCCTCTGATCTTTCTGCATACGTTACTGGTCAAGTAGTGAATGTATGTGGAGGTATGTTAACCTAAGCTATAAGGCATTATGGAAGAATTAAATAAAACAGGTGACCTAAAGGATAGGACTTACCAATACTCTTTGAGTGTAGTGAACTTTTGTAGAACACTTCCAGAGACAACCGAGGCGCAAGAAATAAGATCAAAATTGTTTGAGAAGAGCAGTAATATTGGTCTAATGGCTCGATTAGCATTCAAAGGGCGTAATAATAACGACTTTAAAGATAAATTACGTCGAATCATAAATGATGCTGATGAGTGTATCTATTGGTTTGATATGCTAATTGATCTAACGATAGTTAATGAATATGATGTCGATGAATTGATGAGCGAAGCCTCTGAGTTAATCGCTATCTTTATTTCTATTACAAAGAAAAGTCGTAATCCATATTAATAAATGGATCAAATAATATTTCATTCTACACAAACATGGTTATGGCTCATTTTATTCGGAGCTGTAGCCATGTTTTTTTCCGGGCTATTGTATCTTAAAGAAAGAGATTTGTCCGGTCCAAAATGGTTGAAACATCTCCTGTGGGGAATTCGTTTCGTCATATTTTTTTTAATTTTCACTCTATTCTTGAATCCATTTATTGTTGAAAATAAAATTGAATTAGAAAAATCTGGCTTTGTAATTCTAACGGATAATTCTCAATCAATGGTTCAGCATGAGGATTCTGTACAAGTGTATGGATTATCTGATAGCCTGAGCTTTCTTGAGGCAAATTTGAGTCAACAATTTAATGTGTACCAACATACCTTTTCTTCGGAATTAATGGATTCCAATGAATTGAATTACAAAGGGGCAAGTACCAATTTGTATGAAGCGTTGTACGGATTGAAACAACATTATTTTCAGGAACCTATAGCTGGTGTATTAGTGATTTCCGATGGGATAAATAATGCAGGTTATGATCCAGTATTTCTAGCCAACGATTTTAATTTTCCTTTATATACTATAGGTGTTGGGGATAGTATTCAGCATCCAGATTTGCGTATTGAAGATGTACGATACAACGAAATATCCTTTTTAGGAAATGAATTCCCAGTCTCATTTTTGGTTAATGCAGATGGGCTAAAGGGTGAGGAAGTTCAAATAAATTTTAAAAGTGCAGAGGGCAATATTATTTATTCCAAGGCAATCTCTTTAACTACAAATTTTTTTAGCCAACGAATTTCGTTCAATACAACTAGTGATCAAGTTGGGTTACAATTTTTCACCTTAGATTTGAATACCCAGGTTAAAGAGAGGAATAATTCAAACAATAGTGAAGTTTTTGGAATTGAGGTAATCGATTCAAGGAAAAAAATGTTAATTCTCTCAGAGGTGAGTCATCCGGATGTTGGTGTGATTAGAGAGGTTTTAGAGGATAATAGTGATTTAGAAGTTGTCCTTAGAAATGTTAAAGACCCTCTTAGTTCTAAATTATTGGAACAAATGGATTTAGTCTGGATTTATCAGCCAGTAAGCTCCTTATTTACCAAATGGAAAGATGAAATAGAAAAGCTTGAAATTCCATTTATCATTCAATTGGGACTGAATACCAATTTAGAATTGATAGATAAAGAGTTTGAGATCTTGAATCTTAAGACAAGAAAAAATGTAATTGAGGACTTTAATTATGCATTTAATAGTTCGTTCGATTACTTTAAACTAAATACTGAGGATATCCAATTTTTCAATTCTTGTCCACCATTAAAATTCCCATTAGCAAACATTCAATTTGCGAACGAGTCTAAGGTTTTGGCTTATCAGCAAGTGGATGAAATGAAGACTGAGAACCCTTTGATTTGTTTTAGTAAGAAGGGTGATGTGAAAAATGCTTGGATTTTTGGAGAAGGTTTTTGGAAGTGGAAGATGTATGATTATAGACAGAATGAAACATTTGAACATTTTTCAAGTCTACTAGATAAAATGGTCCAATATGTTTCTGTTAAAAAGGATAAAAGAAGATTGCGCGTAAAAATGCCTAAGAAGATAATAGGTCATGCGCCTGTAATGATGTCTGCTTCCTATTATAATGAAAGTTTTGAATTGGATAATTCACCAGATATTAGTTTGACGCTAATTGATCAGGACGGCAAGACCTACTATTTTCAGTTCAATAAGGACGAAGAGATGTATAGTATGCAATTTTCAGGATTGGCTCCTGGTAGATACGAGTATTCAGTTGATTTAATTGATAATGATGAATTCTCACAAAATGGTACCTTATTGATCATTAAAAATGATATAGAATTAATGGTAACTAAATCCAATTTCAGTAAATTAAATGAACTGTCTGATCTTAGTGATGGACGTTTTTACTTTCTTGAGGATTGGAGTGAAATGGAGAGTGATTTAATGAATTTGAAAAGCCCTAAGATTAAACATACTCAACAAGAAAAGACACCTTTAAGAGAATTATCTGGTATTCTTTATTTACTGATTGGCTTATTATCTATTGAATGGTTTTTAAGGAAGTACAACGGTATATTATAAAGATAAACTGAAAAAAAAATCCCTTCTTGATTTTCAAGAAGGGATTTTTTTGTTACTCATCATCTGAATAAGCTTTTATCATAATTTCGAGAATATCACCTGCGGCATCTGAAATAATAGTTCCTGGACCAAATACTCCTATTACTCCTTTATCATAAAGAAATTTATAATCTTGAGCAGGAATTACACCTCCAGCAATAACCATGATATCTTCACGGTCGTATTTTTTCAATTCTTCAATAACTTGAGGAACCAATGTTTTGTGACCACCAGCTAAAGAAGATACACCCAAAATGTGAACATCATTTTCAATGGCTTGCTTGGCTGCTTCTTCCGGTGTTTGGAATAGAGGGCCAATGTCAACATCAAATCCCATATCTGCAAAACTTGTAGAGATTACCTTAGCTCCACGGTCATGACCATCTTGTCCCATTTTTGCAATCATAATTCTAGGTCTTCTACCTTCAATTTTTTCGAAGGTATCGGCCAATTTTTTTGCCTTATGGAAGCTGTCGTTATTTTCAATTTCTTTCATATACACTCCACTTATTGATCTGATAACGGCCTTATATCTTCCAAAGGCAGATTCAAGAGCATCTGATATTTCTCCTAGGCTGGCTCTAGATCGAGCAGCATTTATAGATAATTCAAGTAAGTTACCAGTACCATTTTTAGCAGCTTCAGTCAAGGCGTTCAGGCAATCTTCAACTTCTTGTTCACTTCTATCTGATCTCAATTGCGCTAATCGTTCCAACTGCGCTTCTCGAACTGCTGTATTGTCAACTTCTAGGGTTTCTAGTGGTGCCTCTTTTTCCAATCTAAAAGCATTCACTCCAAGAATCATGTCTTTACCACTGTCAATTCTGGCTTGCTTTCTTGCAGCCGCTTCCTCAATTCTCATTTTTGGAATACCTGTCTCAATAGCTTTGGCCATTCCACCCAATTCTTCAACTTCCTCAATAAGTTTCCAAGCCTTATCTGCTATTTCCTTCGTCAAACTTTCAATATAAAAAGAACCTGCCCAAGGGTCAACCGTTCTACATATCTCTGTTTCCTTTTGAAGATAGATCTGTGTGTTTCTAGCAATTCTTGCCGAGAAGTCGGTAGGTAAGGCAATTGCTTCGTCTAGAGAATTGGTATGCAGAGATTGTGTTCCTCCAAAAGTAGCTGCCATTGCCTCATACAACGTTCTTGCAACATTATTGAATGGGTCTTGTTCTGTTAAACTCCACCCAGAAGTTTGACAATGGGTTCTTAAGGCTAAACTCTTCTGGTTTTCAGGATTAAATTTCTTTACAATTTTTGCCCAAAGCATTCTAGCTGCTCTCATTTTGGCAATTTCTGTGAAGTGATTCATTCCTACTGCCCAGAAAAAAGACAATCTTGGTGCAAATTCATCTATTTTCATTCCTGCTGCAATACCTGTTTTTAGGTACTCCAATCCATCGGCTAAGGTATAAGCCAATTCAATATCATTGGTTGCACCTGCTTCTTGCATATGGTAACCAGAGATACTAATTGAATTGAATCGAGGCATGTTTTGCGAAGTATATTTAAATATATCAGCAATAATTCGCATCGAGTGACCAGGAGGGTAGATATATGTATTACGAACCATGAATTCCTTTAGGATATCATTTTGAATCGTTCCACTTAATTGATCTTGTTTTACTCCTTGTTCTTCCGCGGCAACAATATAAAAGGCTAGAATAGGTAAAACAGCACCATTCATTGTCATGGATACTGACATTTTATCTAATGGGATTTCATCAAATAAAATTTTCATATCTAGAACAGAGTCAATGGCGACACCTGCTTTTCCAACATCACCAACTACTCTAGGGTGATCAGAATCGTATCCTCTATGGGTTGCTAGGTCAAAGGCAACTGAAAGTCCTTTTTGACCAGCGGCTAAATTTCTTTTATAAAAGGCATTAGACTCTTCTGCTGTAGAGAATCCTGCATATTGTCTTACTGTCCAAGGTCTTCTTACATACATGGTTGAATAGGGACCTCTAAGATTAGGTGCAATTCCCGCAACAAAATCTAAATGCTCTACATATTTCAAATCATCTGCTGAATAGGTAGGCTTGATGTCTATTTGTTCAGGGCTTTTCCAAGATGAAGTAGAATGCTGGAATTTCTTCTGACCGCTTGAATAGGATATATCTTTAAAATCTTTTCTCATGACCGTATTCTACTAGTTTTCTTTATTTAACCTGTCTAAATCACTTTGTTCCGAAAGTCTTTTTGCGATAATCGGTTGGATAGTAGTTTCTTTATCCGGTTTACAAAATGGAGAAGTAAATTCAATTTCTTCTTTCATTTTTTCTTCCATGTTTGGATAAAGATTGGTACCCAATAATGATTTTTCATTTGAATTGAAGGATTCCTGCTCTACTAGTGCTGATTGCTCAATACGTTCCTGGATAAAACCTGTCTTTAGACATGATACAATTCCTCCATTGGATTCTATTTCCTTAAACAGTTCAAAGGCCATTTCAGCCATTTGTTCTGTTAAGGTCTCTATATAATAAGCTCCGGCTGCAGGATCTGCTACTTTATCAATATAACTTTCTCCTTTTAGAAGGCTCTGCTGATTTCTTGCAATACGGTTTCCAAATTCATCTGTTGTTCTAAAAGAATAATCGAAACTTCTATTAGCAAAACTATCTACACCACCTAATACTGCAGACATGGCTTCAGAACCTGTTCTTAGCATATTTACATAAGGATCATAAATACTTTTGTTCCTTACTGAGTTTTCCGCATGAATCCAAGGGTCGAATTCAGTTGATCCATGTTCCTTGGCTATAAAGCTAAGAAGATTTCTAAGTGCTCTTAATTTTGCTATTTCAAAGAAATAGTTAGATCCAACGGCAGTAAAAAATGCCATTTTATCAAGTGTTTCTGTACCGTATTTTTCTATGTATTCGTTTGTGATCGCTAATGTGATTCCTAGTTGTTGAATCATGTTGGCTCCTGCATTTTGATACACAGGGCTGTCAATACACAGGCAACGAATATTTGAAGGACAAATTGCCAATAAGGAGCGTAGCATATCATAATCTTCAGATTCGCTTTCAAACCAATTCCCTGTTCTGGCTAAATTTTCGATGAAATCGTAATGGATCGTTCCATTTAGAAGACTGCTATCCAAATTTATTTGTTCTGCATAATTTAGGTAATCCTTCATGAAAAGAACAGGGTTGCCTTGAAGAACGATATGAACTTGGATACAATCAAGTAAAACATTTTTCAAAAGGACAGTTAAATCAGTTCCTTCATTCAGGTATAGTAGAATGGAATTGGCTCCACCGTTTAAAGCCTTTAATATTTCTATATTGGCTGCTTTGGCATCTTCAACCATGAATTCTTCACAAATATCCCAATCTGCATTATTGAAAATAGAGCTAGTATCTTTTTTTAAGTTATCAGAATTGTAGAAAGGTTGTACCTCAATATTCTCAGGACTTGTCCATATTAATTGATCATCATAGGAGCCTCCTTTGAGGTCTTTGATTATTTGTTCCTTCCACTCCTGCGTGTTTGTCTTTTTAAAATCTTCAAACATAGATGTTTATATAGTTGTAGGTCCTTTTTATCACTTCGAAATGTACACCTGCTAAAGTAGTTATTTTCAGCCAGCTTTAGAAATTCCTTTTTTTATGCTATTTTCGTAAGAGAACAAATAGAATTATATAGCAATTGAATGAATGATAACGTATTGAAATCAAATTGGTTAATACTTATTCTAATTTCCCTTTTAGGATGGGGGCAAGGCTTTGCACAGTATAAATTGAAAAGTGCTCTTCATGCTGGGATAACTGAATCTGAATTTGAAGGTTCTTATTTTGCTAAGAGAATGGTGTTGAAACCATATACGGGGAAATTCATTGGATTTACAGTAACTGCAGACTTTAATAGAAGTTATGAACTATCAACTGGTTTCTTTATTTCCGAAAAGGGATATAAGGCAAGCTTTAATGAAAACTATTACTATGAGGATGTTTTTGGTACTGAATTAAGTATTGATGAAAAAAAGGCAGAATATCGATTTGATGAAGATTTAGAATTGACCTATCTTGAATTTCCATTTATTATCAAAAAGAGAATAACTGCACTAGCTGCTGTATTAGCTGGTTTCAATGTCAATGTATTATTGAATTCCAATATCGAAAATAAATATATTGGATATTATATCACTGTCGATGATGAAGGGAATGAAACATTTCGGACGCATAGATTAGGAAGGTCCTCTGATGCTAGTTTCTTTTTTGGAGGAGAAATTCGTGCTACAGAATGGTTAGGATTGACCTTTCAATATGAATATGGATTGATAAAACTAGATCAACACAACCTTACAGATACAAAAATAAACACGTTGAAGATAGGATTGTTTTACGTCTTCAGTAAACACTAAATAAGCTAAACAAATAAAGATGAAAATGAACCACTGGATAACGGGTGCTTTTATGACCGGTTTGGTATTGACGGCTTGTCAAAACCCACAAGAAGCTCAAATGCCTCAAGAAATTAAGGAGGGGGCTAAAGAACAAAAGGAAGAATTTGTCTGGAGTCCAGACCGCTTTGCAGATCTAAAAATTGTTAGATATCAAGTGCCGTCTTTTGATCAATTGAATCTTCGTCAAAAGAAATTGGTTTATTTTCTTTCACAAGCAGCCTTATCTGGTCGAGATATCATTTGGGATCAAAATTACAGACACAATATTCGCATTCGTAGAACTTTAGAAGCGGTTGTAGAAGGGTATAAAGGAGATGAAAGTTCTGAGGAATGGAATCAATTTATGACCTATACGAAGCGTGTTTGGTTTTCTAGCGGTATTCATCACCACTATTCTAAGATGAAGTTTATTCCTGATTTTTCGAAAGACTTTTTCGAAAAGGCAGTGATGAGTACATCGGAAGGATTACCCTTATTAAAAGGAGAAACCAAAGAAGAACTTGCTTCTAGGTTGTCGGAAATTATGTTTGATCCAAATATGGATGTTAAAGGTGTTAACCTTTCAGCAGATGCTGATATTGTCTTGGAATCTGCCAACAATTATTATGGTTCTGATGTGACTCAAATGGAAGCGGAGCGCTTTTATGAGGACATGAAGAAATCAAAAGGGGCAGTAGATAATCCTATTTCATATGGATTGAATAGCCGTCTGGTTAAAAAAGATGGAAAGATAGTTGAAGAGGTTTGGAAATTGGGAGGCCTTTACGGTGAAGCGATTGAGCAAATTATTTTTTGGTTAGGGAAAGCTGCTGAGGTTGCTGAAAATGAACAACAAGCAAAAGCACTTGGTTTACTAATCGAATATTATAAATCTGGTGATCTTGAAACTTGGGATGCTTATAATATTGCTTGGGTTGCAGATACTTTATCAGATATAGATTATATCAACGGCTTTATTGAAGTATATGGTGATTCAAAAGGCTATAAGGCATCGTATGAATCGGTAGTTCAAATCAAAGATTTTGATGCTTCTGCGGCAATGCAGGTATTAAGTGCAAATGCACAGTGGTTTGAAGATAATTCTTCTATCCAAGAAAGTCATAAAAAAGCAAATGTAACTGGGGTAAGTTATAAGGTAATTGAAGCTGCTATGGAGGCAGGTGATGCATCACCATCTACTCCAATTGGAGTTAATTTACCAAATGCTGAATGGATTCGTGAGCATCATGGATCTAAATCTGTTAGTTTGGGGAACATAGTATACGCTTATTCTCAAGCTGGAGGAAAAGGAATGTTGAATGAATTTTGCTTGAACAAAGACGAGGTTGCAAGAAGTGAAAAGCATTCAAAACGAGCGGCTAAATTACACACTGCTATGCATGAGGTAATTGGTCATGCTTCAGGAAGGATAAATCAAGGTATCGGTACACCTAAAGAAACATTGAAAAGTTATGCTTCTGCTCTAGAAGAGGGGAGAGCTGATTTGGTAGCTTTGTATTATTTGATGGATCAAAAATTGATCGATTTAGGATTAATGGAATCATTGGAAATTGGTAAAGCAGAATATGATGGCTATATCCGAAATGGAATGATGACTCAACTACAAAGAATTGAGCCAGGTGAGAATATTGAAGAAGCTCATATGAGAAATCGTCAGATGATTGCTAAATGGGTATTCGAAAAAGCGCAGCCTGAAAATGTAATTGAAAAGATCACAAAAGATGGTAAGTCTTATTTCCGTATCAATGATTATATGAAGCTGAAAGTTTTATTTGGAGATTTATTGAGTGAAATTCAAAGAATAAAATCTGAAGGAGATTTTGAAGCTGGGAAAAATTTAATTGAAAACTACGGTGTAAAGGTTGATGTAGCAATGCATAAGGAAGTCTTATCAAGAGTAGAGAAATTGAATATCCCTCCTTATGGTGGATTTATCAATCCTAAATATCATGCTGAAATGGATGCAGATGGAGTTATTAAGGATGTTCAAATAAGCTATCCAGATAATTTTAAGGCACAAATGATGGAATATGCGAAAGATTACTCTTTCCTGCCTCATGTCAATTAAAAAGAAAGAAAATCAATTAGTAAAAAAAGCGATACAAATTGTATCGCTTTTTTTATGACTATTTATCTAAAATAGCCTTGATGTTTGGTTTAAAATAATTTGGACCTTTAAGTACTTTTCCATCTTCTCTATAAATAGGCTTTCCATCAGCTCCCAACTTAGACATATTACTCGATTGAATTTCTTCAAACACCTCTGAAATGATATCCTGCATTCCATGTTGAATAATGGTTCCACAAAGGATGTACAACATATCCCCAAGGGCATCTGCCACCTCAACCATATCCTTGTTTTTACAAGCGTCAAGGTATTCTTCATTTTCTTCTTGCATCAATCTATGGCGAAGTAAATATTTTGCTTCTTCTAAATCAATTGTAGGTTTTTCCATTACGTCTTGTCCAAAAGCTCGATGGAAATTGGCAACATGGTTTAATTTTTTTTGCATTTTAACTGTGATTTTCAGAAATGAATAAATGATCGAGTATTTTACTAGTTCCTGTCAGAATCCAATATGTTTACTACTTTTGTACTGATCTGAACGCAAGATATTATTATTTATGAAAAAAATTATTCTTAGCCTTTCTTTAATAGGGGCATTGTACGCTTGTTCTAGTGAATCTTCAACTACAGTTGAAGTGAAAGACACGAAGGAAGTAGTTGAAAAAGAAACTGGTAAGAAATTCTTCCAAAAACCAGAGGAAACTCCCTTAACTGGATTAGATGAATTGATGAAAGCCGTTGAAGGTGATGGATCTGTCATCCAATGGGAAGGGTATAAACCAACAGGTACTCATGTTGGGAATTTGGCATTGGCTGAGAAAACCATTGTTATTAAAAATGATGAATTGAAGTCAATTGAGCTTAAGTTTGATATGAATTCAATTAGTTGTACTGATATCACAAGTCCAGATTACAACAAGAAATTAATTAACCACCTAAGAAGTGATGACTTTTTTAATGTTGAGAATTATCCTCAAGCAATTTTAAAAAGTACAGAAATTGTAAAAGGGAATGGTAATTATAAAGTGAAAGCTGACCTTACAATAAAAGGAATTACACAAACTGTAGTAGTTCCCGTTTCAATAAAGCAAGTTGAAAACATGAACATGTTAGTGGGAGGATTGGAGATTGATAGAACGAAGTTCAATATTCACTATAAATCTAAATCGATCTTTCCAGATTTAGGTGATAAATTTATCAGTGATAACTTTACAGTGAAATTTGCAATAGCTCAAAATAAATAGGAATGAAAAATATTGGTCCAGGACATTGGGTATTTGCAGGAGTGTTTGCAGTTGTATTCCTACTATTTTTAATATGGGCATATCGAAAGGATATGAAAATGCATAAGATCCATTATAAGGGAAGTTTTGGTTTCCTGTTGGCACTTGTAGTTATCATGTTTGTTATATGGGTCTTTAGGGGGTATTTTAACTAAATGGACTATCCAAGAATATATGGTGTCCTATTTATGGCAATAGTATTTGCTTTAGGTACGGCTGCTCATCAAAGTATTAAAAAAGGTCTTTCATTTTGGAAGACCTTTTTTACTACCCTTATAGGCTATATAGGCTTATTTTTTATGATGGCTAAATTCTTCTATGATTTGGTAGAGTAATTCCCGGTGTTAATTTGCCGTAATGGAGGTTCTTTCAATTTGTGTATATTTAGTCCAGTAATTTATTCAAATGAAAAAAGTATTAATTATAAATGGCCCCAATCTCAATTTACTAGGGAAAAGAGAATCTCACATTTATGGGGAGCAAGATTTTGAAAGTTACTTTGACCAATTGAAATCAAGCTTTCCAGAAATAGAACTAAGCTATTATCAGAGTAATGTTGAAGGTTATCTTATTAATAAGTTACATGAAGTTGGTTTTAGCGTAGACGGAATTATTATAAATGCAGGAGGATATTCTCATACTTCTGTTGCATTGAGAGACGCAATCAAGGCAATTCCTTCTCCTGTAGTAGAAGTTCATATTTCAAATATCTATGCTAGAGAAAGATTTAGGCATCATTCTATGCTCTCAGCTGTCAGTTCTGGTGTGATTTGTGGCCTAGGATTACAAGGATATGATGCTGCTTTGAATTATTTTCAAAATGATTCTAATTGTAAATCAAAGGCATAGCCTAAACTTTGAAAATACTTAAAGAAATAGGCAGGATTTGATTTGCATGAATTAAAATATGTCCTATATTTGCAACCGCATTAGCAAAGAACAATGGTCTGGTAGTTCAGTTGGTTAGAATACCTGCCTGTCACGCAGGGGGTCGCGGGTTCGAGTCCCGTCCAG
>MAAC01017453.1_pt1 | contig 99881 bp, 94 predicted proteins | sample 1115981 | NCBI WGS metagenome assembly MAAC01 (sample SAMN04961126, study PRJNA320927) | seawater metagenome | isolation source: sample BD02T64 sea water enriched with oil for 64 days | place: USA:Gulf of Mexico | collected 2013-07-27 | reverse complement strand
AGTGCCGTTCTGGAGTCGGTATAAAGAATGCGTTTACTATCGTGTTTTTTTAAAAAAGCCAACCCATGAACAAGCGCCAAGAATTCTCCAATATTATTTGTTCCCTGATTAAAAGGCCCCTGAATAAAAAGCTGTTTTTTGGATTTAGTATCTACCCCACGGTATTCCATAATTCCCGGATTGCCACTTGAGGCAGCGTCTACAGAAATAGAATTATAATTAGGAAGCCCAATTTTTTTTAATTGTACCGCCGATAACTCACTCTTAAAAGACTTAGACGTACCTATATAGTCTTTATAATTTCCGTCAAGCGCTTTTTTTGCAGCATCAAAAGTTAAAAACGATTTGTATTGTGCTCCTTGATAATCTTTTATCTGCGCCTTACAATCATTCCAGGATTCAAAAACACCTGTATGATGCCCTTTCCAAACGGTATAATATTTTTTCTTTTTCTTAGACATTTTATATGCACAAATAGGTGTATCTCAATAGTTTTAATTTGAAAATAAAAGTTGTTCTACAATTTTTGGAAAGTGTTCCATTTCCAATTTGTGAATTTTTTTAGCGACATCTTCGGCATTATCTGTCGGTTCAAGATCACATTTTGCCTGAAAAATGACGGCGCCTTCATCATAATGTTCATTCACATAGTGAATAGTGATGCCAGTTTCGCTTTCTTTATTTTTTACAACGGCTTCATGAACATGCTTTCCATACATCCCTTTTCCACCATAATTTGGCAACAGTGCAGGGTGAATATTAATGACTTTATTAGGGAATTCACTTAAAATATGATCAGGGAATTTCCACAAGAAGCCAGCAAGAACAATAAGGTCTGGTTGCGCATTTTTAAGAATATTTAAAACATCTAGACTGTTGTTTATAGCAGTTTTGTTGAAAGACAAACAGCTTGTTTTTAGCGCATTACATCGTTGAATTACTTTAGCTTGAGGGTTGTTGGTTAATACTAAATTAACAACAGCATTATCTCTGTTTTGAAAAAACTTTATTAAATTTTCAGCATTAGTTCCAGATCCGGAGGCAAAAATTACAACACGTTTCATTTTCAAATATAATGTTAAGATTGGTCAGGCAAAAAAAGGAATAAATATTAACAATTAGAAGCAAAAAGGAAATACTTAAACTTTAAATTCTTAAATTACTTCACATTTTTACAGTAATGGTGCGTTTTAAAATAAAGTTTTTTATTTTTGCGTCCTAATTAAAACTTAAAATTTAAAGATTATGTCAGACATTGCATCAAGAGTAAAAGCGATTATCGTAGACAAATTGGGTGTTGATGAAAACGAAGTTGTAACTGAAGCTAGCTTCACTAACGATTTAGGAGCAGATTCATTAGACACTGTTGAACTAATAATGGAATTTGAAAAAGAATTTGATATTCAAATCCCAGACGATCAAGCTGAAAACATTGGAACAGTAGGTCAAGCAATATCATATATTGAAGACGCAAAATAAGGAATAGTTTATGAAACTAAAGCGAGTTGTTGTTACCGGTTTAGGTGCGCTTACGCCAATAGGAAATACCAAAGATGAATATTGGGAAAGTCTTATTAGTGGTAAAAGCGGTGCTGCGCCAATAACATATTTTGACACTGAGAAGTTCAAGACCAAATTCGCTTGCGAATTAAAAAACTTTAACGCAACCGATTTTCTTGACAGAAAAGAAGCTCGTAAAATGGATCGATTTGCGCAATATGCAATGGTAGCTTCTGATGAAGCTATCGCAGATGCGAAATTAAATCTTGACGAGGTTAACAAATTAAGAGTTGGTGTTATTTGGGGAGCAGGAATTGGAGGCTTGGAAACATTTCAAAACGAAGTTTTAAACTTCTCAGAAGGAAATGGAACCCCAAGATTTAATCCGTTCTTTATTCCTAAAATGATTGCAGATATTGCCCCTGCAAATATTTCCATAAAATATGGATTTATGGGGCCAAATTACACAACAGTTTCTGCTTGCGCATCTTCTGCTAACGCTATGTTTGATGCTTTAAACTTGATTCGTTTAGGGCATTGTGATGTTATTGTTACCGGAGGAAGTGAAGCCGCAGTTACTATTGCTGGAATGGGTGGGTTTAACGCCATGCATGCCTTATCAACTAGAAATGAAAGTCCTGAAACAGCATCACGACCATTTGACGGAACCAGAGATGGTTTTGTCCTTGGAGAAGGTGCAGGGGCACTCGTTCTTGAAGAGTATGAGCATGCTAAGGCAAGAGGAGCAAAAATATATGCTGAGTTTTTAGGAGGTGGTTTATCTTCTGATGCACATCATATGACGGCACCACACCCGGAAGGAATTGGTGTATTTGCAGTGATGCAAAATTGTTTAGAGAATGCAGGATTAAAACCAGAAGATGTTGATGCTATCAACACTCATGGGACATCCACTCCTTTAGGGGATGTAGCCGAACTTAAAGCTATTACAGAAGTGTTTGGTAGTCATGCAAAAAACATAAATATTAATTCAACTAAGTCTATGACTGGTCACTTGCTGGGAGCAGCAGGAGCCATAGAAGCAATTTCAGCCATATTGTCTATGGAACACGGAATTGTTCCACCAACAATTAATCATACAACGGTTGATGAAAACATAGATCCAGGATTAAATTTAACTTTAAACAAGGCACAAAAAAGAGACGTTAAAGTTGCCATGAGTAATACCTTTGGATTTGGTGGTCATAACGCCTGTGTATTATTCAAGAAACTAGATTAAATCCCGAATGAACTTCATTCGTAACATATTAAATTCCCGTTCTGATAAAGACGGGAATTTTTTTATCCAACTTCAGGAAATATTAGGTTTTAAACCTAAAAAAAAGAGTCTTTATAAAAAAGCCTTTACGCATAGATCTATGAATAAGCGTGATGATAAGGGCACACCAATAAATTATGAACGGCTGGAATTTGTAGGAGACGCGATGTTGAGTTCGGTGGTGGCTACCCATTTATTTAATGAAGTTCCACAAGGAGATGAAGGCTATTTAACTAAAATGCGCTCCAAAATTGTGAGTAGAGAACATTTAAATGAGTTGGGTAAAGAACTAAAACTCATCAATTTAGTGGAGAGTAAAATACCAAAAGGTAATTTTGGAGATAACATTCATGGTAACTTATTTGAAGCTTTAGTAGGGGCTATTTTTTTAGATCTTGGCTATTTTTATTGTGAAAAATTTATTTTCAGTCGTGTTATTACCCCTCATGTAGATATTGAAAAACTGGAAGGCAAAGTTATTAGCTATAAAAGTTTACTTATTGAATGGTGCCAAAAAGAAAAAAAGATTTTTGATTATAATGTTTATGAAGATACAGGGAATGATCAACTTAAGCACTTTTCTGTAAAATTATCAATAGACAATAAAGTTATAGCTAAAGCTAGAGCAACTTCAAAAAAGAAAGCTGAAGAGAAAGCTTCTAAGCGTGCGTTTTTTGTGTTTCAAACAGAAATATCCAAAGCGATTTGAATTATGTCCAATAGCGATAACGTTTTCGTAAGGATTTACTACTAAGAAAGCTACTTCTTTAGCAGATTATCTCTCTAAAATATTATATTTACATCTCATAATTTGATGATTATGGCGTTACACAAACTACTTGTAGACGATTTTTATGATGACACTTATGCTCTATTCGCAATTCATTGCACAATAGAAGATTATCGTGTTGCTTATCTTTTAAACCAATTTTTACAGATTAATTTAAAACGTATGCCTCAAGATTTAGATTTTAAAAATGAGGCACTATCATATTCACTTTTCGAATGGGAAGATAAAAATCAGCAAATGACATGGAATTTAGTTTCTAATGCCTGTAAAAAAGAAGAAGTCAGTGAATCAGGAGTAGCGTCCCTATTTAAGACGCAAAGTAAAATTATAAGAAACTATAATTTAATCCCTGAATTTAAAAAGGTAAATTATTTACTCAAGATAGATAATGACGGAAATGTCATTAATGAAAAAGCCATAATTCATAAAATTCAAAAGATATCACAAATTGTAGCGGTTTATAGTATTGATGCAATGCAGTTGAAATCTAAAGACAACCTAATATTTAATTGATGTTGAACAAAAGAAAGAAAACTAAGATAGTTGCAACCTTAGGACCTGCAACAAGTAAGAAAGAAACGCTTAAAGCAATGCTTGATGAAGGTGTAAATGTGTTTCGTATTAATTTTTCTCATGCCGATTACGACGATGTAAAGGAGCGCATTGAAATGATAAGAGAATTAAATGATGAACATGGTTATAACGCTGCAATATTAGGAGATTTACAAGGCCCTAAATTACGTGTTGGCGTTATGCAACATGAGGTTGTTGTAACTGAAGGAGACGAGATTATTTTTGCTACTGGAGAACGATTTGAAGGCACAAAAGAGCGTGTTTATATGACTTATGAAAGGTTTCCTCAAGACGCAAAACCTGGAGAACGAATTTTATTAGATGATGGTAAACTTATCTTTGAGGTGGTCTCAACCGATAAGAAAAGTGAAGTCAAAGCCAAAGTAATTCAAGGGGGACCATTAAAATCAAAAAAAGGGGTAAACCTTCCTAATACTAATATCTCACAACCAGCATTAACTGAGAAAGATATTGAGGATGCTATTTTTGCAATCGAGCAAAAAGTAGATTGGATGGCTTTGTCGTTTGTTCGTCATGCCGAAGATTTAAAGCAACTTGAAGAATTAATAAAAAAACATAGTGATCATAAAATTCCAATCATTGCTAAAATTGAAAAACCTGAAGCGGTTGAGAATATTGATAAAATTGTAGCTTTTTGTGACGGATTAATGGTAGCACGTGGCGATTTGGGTGTTGAAATTCCAGCAGAAGAAGTGCCGCTTATTCAAAAGCAACTTGTATTACGAGCAAAACGCGCGAGAATTCCGGTAATCATTGCCACGCAAATGATGGAAACCATGATTACAAGTTTAACTCCAACTAGAGCAGAAGTAAATGATGTTGCAAATTCAGTAATGGATGGTGCAGATGCCGTGATGTTGTCTGGAGAAACTTCAGTTGGAACCTATCCAGTGGAGGTGATTAAACAAATGTCTAATATTATAAAAAGCGTTGAAGATTCTCATTTGATTTCAGTGCCACATACCCCGCCACATATTCGTACCAATCGTTATATCACAAAATCTATTTGTTATCATGCCGCAAATATGGCGAATGAAATTAATGCCAAAGCCATTTCAACACTGACTAATAGTGGGTATACGGCATTTCAAATTTCAGCATGGCGCCCAGATGCACATATTTTGGTATTCACTTCAAACCATCGCATTCTTACACAACTTAATTTATTATGGGGTGTAAAAGCCTTTCATTATGATAAGTTTGTGAGCACCGATGAAACCATAGAAGATGTAAATGCCATTGCTTGTAAAATGGGTTATTTAGAAAAAGGAGATATGCTTATAAGTTTGGCGGCAATGCCAATTCAGGCTAAAGGAATGGTAAACACATTACGAGTTACAGAAATTGAAGGAGTGTAGTTTTTAAATAAATTGGGCGTTACGGTTTTAATTAAAACCGTCGCGCTTTTATAAGTCGCTCTTTTCAAGGAGCTCCAACAATTGTGCAATCGCTAACGCGGTTAAAAGTCAAACTTTAACTGTACACTAACAGTTTTCTGCACCACCTTTTTCTTGGTTTCTGTATTTAAATTAGATAAGGAAATCCCCAATAAACGCACCGAATTTTTCAACTTCTCTTGGTACAATAATCCTTTAGCAGTTTCAAGAATAATAGCGCTGTCACTAATAAAATAGGGTAAAGTTTTACTTCTTGTTTGTAAAGAGAAATCACTGTATTTTATTTTTAAAGTAACGGTTTTACCAGCAACTTTACTTTTTATTAATCGCCGCGACACCTCATCTGCAATATGCTCAAGTTTATCCAGCATGAAAATCTCACTAGATAAATTTTCACTAAAGGTGCGTTCTGCGGCTAATGATTTTCGAGTCCGATTTGGTCTTACTTCACTATGGTGTTCCCCGCGTACAACATGATAATAATAGGTGCCAGATTTCCCAAAGGACTGTTCTAGAAATTCAAGCGACTTCGTTTTTAAATCGGCACCAGTAAAAATACCTTTTTTGTACATTTTCTCTGCAGTAACTTTTCCAATGCCATAAAATTTCCGAATATCAAGGACTTCCATAAACTCAATAACTTCCTCAGGATTTACTGTTTTTTGACCATTAGGCTTGTTATAATCACTAGCGACTTTCGCAACAAATTTATTTACTGAGATACCCGCAGAAGCGGTTAATCCGACTTCATTAAAAATACGAAGCCTAATTTCTTTAGCAATCAGTGATGCACTAGGGTTTCCTTTTTTATTGCTCGTAACATCAATATAAGCTTCATCTAAAGATAATGGTTCTACCAAATCAGAATAATCAAAAAAAATCTTACGTATTTGTTTTGAGATTTCATTATAACGCTCAAATCGGGGTTTCACAAAAATAAGCTCCGGACATAACTTCTGAGCTAAATTTCCCGCCATTGCACTTCGTACACCAAATTCCCTAGCCTCATAACTTGCGGCACTTACAACACCACGTTTACCGCCACCACCAACAGCTAGGGGTTTTCCTTTAAGATCGGGATTGTCCATTTGCTCTACAGATGCATAAAAGGCATCCATATCGACATGAATAATTTTTCGTATTGGTAAATCGCTAGACATACTGTAAATTTATAACTTCTAATTGAAAACATTAAACAATTAACATGTTAGAAATCGAGCGTAAATTTTTGGTAAACTCAACCGATTTTAAAGGCCAATCTTTTAAGAATACTCAGATTATTCAAGGGTTTTTAAATTCTCATAAAGAACGCACAGTTCGGGTTAGAATTAGAGAAGGGAAAGGCTATTTAACAATAAAAGGATTGTCTACTAGTAACGGACTGTCACGTTTTGAATGGGAAAAGGAAATTTCTAAGAAAGAGGCCGAAACTTTATTACTGCTTTGTGAAGAAGGGGTGATTGATAAAATACGATATGAAGTTAAGATAGACCATCTCATTTTTGAAGTTGACGAGTTTTTTGGAGCTAACGAAGGGCTTATTATTGCAGAGATAGAACTAAATACTGAGGATCAAAAATTTACAAAACCAGCTTGGTTGGGGGATGAAGTTACTGGGCAAATTAAATATTATAATTCCCAGTTAAGTAAACTACCATTTACATCTTGGAGTAAGTAGAAGTGAATCATTCCAAAATATCAATCCATCGTTTGGTTTCGTTTCCAAATTCGTCTACAACAGTAATGAGATGTTTCCCCTGTTTTGGTAAAACAGCCATATCATGAATGGCTTTTGTGCTTCCAATAAAAGTTTCATCCAGATACCAAAACACTGTCGTTTCAGGTTTTGAATGTGCAATTTTTAAAATAAGCGCATTGGTATTGCCATCAAAATCCTTCGGTAAGAAAAACTGCGCCGACTCTTTAGGGTAAATAAACTGCATAGACGCACTTCCTTCTGTTAAACAATCACTTCTATATGGGGGCAAATATTTATAAAAGGGATTTTTTGTTTTGTAATAATGGGCCATTAAAGGTGGTAATACAAACCAGGATTTATTGGTGATTTTGCTTATAGATTCACAAGAAGTATTTACTTGATATTGGGAGTTACTATCCAAATGGACTAAAACATGATAAGGACAAGGTTTGGTTTTTAATCCGCTGAGTTGTACAAATTGTTTTTCGCGTTCTTCACAATCAGGAGCAGCACGATAGCCACTTTTTGTACAAATTTCTATCTCTTGCATTTCATCAAATGGCTTTGAAAACCAATCACTATTAGGGAGTAAATCGAAAACATCAAACAAAATAGGCGCAGCCGTCTGAACCCCTACTAATCCAGGTCTCCCTTCACCGTCAGCATTGCCTGCCCAAACCCCAACAACATAGTCTTTGGTTGTGCCAATAGCCCAAGCATCACGAAACCCAAAACTAGTTCCTGTTTTCCATGCAATTTGTTTTGAGGAGTCAAAAAACTGCCAGTTTTCAAGGCCTTCCGGACGATTTACCTCTTTCATACTTTCAAAAGTCAAGTATATGGAAGCCGCGTCAAAAACTGTTTTTTCCTTTGAAAATGCTCCAAAGTCAATTGTAGAATTTGATAAATATGTTGGTTCTATAAATTCATTGGAAAAATATTGACTGGAATTGTCATTGAAATGGTTTAAAGTAGACGACATTGCCGCATAGCTTTTGCACAAATCCCAAAGGTTACTTTCCGCACCTCCAAGAATAAGGGATAAGCCATAATGATTTGCATTGTATTTAAGATCTTTTAATTGTAACTGATTTAAATAATGGTAAAACCGATCCAAACCAAATTGTTGTAATAACCGTACGGAAGGGACATTTAGGGAACGTGAAAGGGCACGCTTTGCCGTGACTGCACCGTCATATTCTTTATTGTAGTTTTGCGGATTATAACTTGCAAATTGTGTGGGTACGTCAGGAACTAAGGTGTTTGGGAGTAACTCACCAGAGTCCAGCATAGCAGCGTATAAAAATGGTTTTAGGATACTGCCGGTACTTCTGGGCTTATCTATGACATCAACATCTTTTTGGTGTGCTTTATCAGCCGGAGCATTACCAACATAAGTGAGGATTTTTCGCGTTTTGACATCTAAAACTAAAACAGCAATATTGTGAATTTCGTTTTGGCGTAAGTGATTATAATGACTTTTAACTATTCTATTGACTTGTGTTTGCAGTTCTTTTTTGACCGTAGTTTTTATACGTTGGCCATATTGTTTCTGAGCGATCTTTTGTAATAAATGAGGGGCAATTCGAGGCAAAGGATATGGTTTTTGTGGTAAACCTTCAGCAATTGATAAATTATAAGCTAATGAATCAATAGTTTCATTTTGAAGTAATTTCTCGAGTAATGTATTTCTTTTTTTTAATAAGCGCTCCTGATTTTTCCCTGGATAAATTAAACTTGGAGCATTTGGTAATACAGCAAGTGTAGCACTTTCTGCCCAGGATAAATCTTTCGGATTTCTATTAAAATAGCGCCATGATGCTGCATCAAGACCAACAACATTTCCCCCGAAAGGGGCATTACTGGAATAATAGGCTAAAATTTCATTTTTGCTCGATCTAAATTCTAATCGGGTGGCGAGAATAATCTCTTTGAATTTTTCGAAATATGTTCTTGGCTTTCCTTTTCTGGCTAATCGAATAGTTTGTTGAGTGAGGGTGCTTCCACCACGTTTCACATGCCCAGAATTTATATTGTCCCTCAGCGCTTTGACAATGGAGACGGGATTAAAACCGGGATGCTTATAAAAATATTCATCTTCAAATAGAATGATGCAGGATTTAAATTTATTTGGAATGCTATCATTATGAGGAAAACGCCATTGGCCATCTTTTGCAATATATGCCCCTAATAATTCACCGTCTCGACTCTCAATAACTGTTGCTGTTGGAGCGGTGAATAAGTGCTTAGGTAAACACAAATAATAAGAAATTAGCAGTATTAATGTGACTGCCAATTTGATCTTGTTGTGTTTGATGTAGCCTGTTATGCTATTCATGTTTTTTATTCCAATGTTAAGCCGATTGTCTTTGTGACACCTTCCCATATTAGAGAAGGTGTGTTTGTTTTGCTCCTTAATAAGGGGGAGTGGATTCTGAGATCTAAATGAAAAGGGGTGCTTGTTTATTTATCTCCAAACTCATACTCCCGCTCCACTTTACAAATTTTTGCATTATACCAACGATACCATTGTTGACGCCCTTTTTGCTGTGCTAAAAGATGTTCGGAGTTTTGCTTCCAGATTTTGATAGCGTCTAAACTTTCCCAATAACTAACCGTAATCCCCACGGTTTCTCTTGCACTATCAATACTAATAAAGCCCTCTTGCTGTTTGGCTAAATCTTCCATTTTCTGAGCCATTTCACCATAACCTTCAATGTTTGCTGTTTGTGTTGAAGTGAAAATTACAGCGTAATACGTTTTAAAATCTTTCATCAATAATTTTATTTTTTATTTCCCTGAAAATGGAAATCTAGTTATTTATTAAAATTTAACATCCCATTGGAATCTCAAAGATAATTATCTTCTCTGTAATATGGCCATCAATATCGGTCATAACAATGCGTAAAAATATTTTACTTAAAGTGATGCCTACAGGAGCCTCTTTAATAGATTTTACATCCTTAATGGTCTCGCTCCATGCTTTCCCACAAGTTTCGTTTACGATCAATTTTAATTCTTCAATATCAATTTCTATAAACTTGGTTGTATCTAAATCCGAATATCTTTTTGCTTTAAACTTTCTGTGGTTTTCAATTGCATTTAGCGGTTTCCAACTGGAATAGTAATGCTGCCAATCAATGATATCACAATGTGATGCTTCATCGGTAATTGCTATGCTGTTTTCGTGCTTTTGAAATATTTTTATACTCCTAAATTCCGTGTGGTGTTTCACTCTAATGGTTTTGCCTTCAATAGATTCATCTAAATCTAAGTGAAACGAAAGAATATCATCTCTATTTTCAATCAAGGCTTCTGGCATTTTTTCAGTAACATCTTCAATGCTAACCGTAAATTCATCATAATTAACAATGAATCTCTTTTTTAATTTTTCTACGGTCAAAAAGCCATTAAATACAAAGCCTTCTGCCATATCATTATCGTTCTCAATACTCTTGATTTTGACCCATTCTCCAGATATTTTTTCATTATTATCAACAACGTCTAATTGTAGTTGTGTGTGTTCTGTGATTTCAATAGCTGTGCCATAATCAAGTGTTCCAACTCGGATGGCTCCTCTGCTTGGGCGTTCTCTAACCACTAGTCCGTTTTCTGCAGAGACATACTGAATGTCTTGTGCATTAGCAAAATTACTGGCTGCTACTATAACTAATATTTTTATTATTGTTTTCATTTGTTCTAAATTTTAGATGTGTTTGGTCACCCCGAAAAGATTCGGATATCGACATACTTTTTTCGCATCAATTGCGGAATGACAGATTATTTATTTACTTCGATCCACTGGCCTTTTGTTCTCACAAAATAGTCATTGTCGTACATCGCCTCTACTTGGGTTCCAGGTAAATAATAGGAGCCTAAATAGGAAGCGTTCAACAGGACATTAAATGATTTCGTGCTTCCATTTCTAGAGCTCTTATCTAGATTGAAATAGAAGTTTACACGATCATCTCTAATGTCTGTATAATCGGCTTGATTGGTAGTAGCATCTCCAAAAGCTGTAAAACGCGTATTTACAATTTCCCATCCGGATGGGAAAATTTGGGTCAATGCAATATCGTTGATCGGTTCATTTTTTTGATTGCTTACTTTAACGGTAGCCACAAAATCTTGTCCCTGTTGTAGTTTCTTTATATCTATTAATTTTCCATGCGAATCTTTATAAGTAATCGTTACATTCAATCCCCGCTTTTCACTTATTTCTTCTCCCAAAGGCAATTTCCCAGAGCTAATAATTCGGGCATAGATCGTGGCGTTCTTGGTATTATTTACCACAATTTGATTGTTGCCATTTTTAATATCTAAAGTGCGTTGTGAAATGGCATTTTTAGTGTCGATGGTTTGGGGCTGATTTGAGTTCAAAGTATAATTTAAACGCAATGCCTTGCCTCCATTTTTTGACAGCATTTTCGCCATGGCTAATAAACTATAGGCAGTAGATTGTGTACTCATCCATGTTTTGGAAGATAATCGTTTGGCTATATATTCAGCAATTTCTCGTGTTTGAGAATCATTGATTGCGACCATAGTTTCTAAAGCCATGGCTCTATTTCTATCAATAGATCCATAAGTGTAATAATCATTTCTAACAGCTTCAAATTCTATATTTGCGGTAGCCACAATTGCTTTAGCGGCTTCTGCTTGACCTGCCAATCCGTAGGCAGATGCTAGTCGCCATTTCGCTTCGTTTGACAATTCACTAAATTCCTTTAATCTATTCATGGATGCCAAATCCGGATGCCCTGCTAAGGCCAAGGTATACAATCGGTATGCTTGTGCCATATCACTACGAGCGTGTTTGTAACTTGGGCGCCAGTCTTTAGAGGCTTGTTTTTGATATTGTAACCAGTTACTTTTAAATGTTAAAGGGAGTACGTAGCCTTTCTTTTCTGCTTCAATCATAAAATGTCCAGCATATGTGGTACCCCAATCGCTCACATTACTTTGTCCGCTCCAATAAGAGAGTCCGCCATTAGGGCGTTGGAAATGGGCTAGTTTTTTTATTCCACTTTTTACATTATTCTCAATAGCCTTCTTTTTATCAAAGTTTAAATCGAAGATTTCAGTGAAGTACAATTGTGGAAATACACTGGAAGTAGTTTGCTCAACACAACCATGTGGATAACGAATTAAATATTGTAATCGTCTTGTAAAATCCATCGGTGGAAGTGTTGAAAATTCAATTTCGGCACTGTTCGTACCATCCATACCAAAAGTTGAGAAATCTATAGTTTGAGAACTTTCTGAGTTTAAAACAAAATCTGTAATTTTAGTACTAAACGGATTAGGGTTTATAATATTCAATTCCACTTTATAAGACGATTTTTCACCATGACCAGAAGCAATTACTTCAATGGTATTAATTCCTTTGGCTTTATTTACATCGAGTTGGAAATAAGCCATTTTTTCATCTGGATTGGCAAAAGATAGGGTTTGTGTTTTAGTTCCAATAATTGAGATACCATCACTTAGTTTTAAGCTTAGAGTGACATTTTTTATTTTATTTTCCATTGCAAATACGGTTATAGGTAGCGTAACTTTTTCTCCTGGGCTTAATTTGCGAGGTAGTGTCGCCAAGACCATTAATGGCTTTTTTACCGCTGTGGTTTTTTCTACACTACCATAGGCGGCATTTTTGTTGTTTCCAGCAACAATCATTGTACGAACTGACCCAATATATTTAGGAATTTTAATGTTATGAGTTTTGGTTTCTCCAGCTTTTAGTTCAAAAGGGCCTAAATATTTTACCACCGGTTTAAATCGATTCGCTTTCTTCTTTTTTCCAGCATTTGCACTTTCATCACCACCAATTTCAAATACCTGATCTACACTTCCAGTATAGGCACCAATAACATCATCAAAAATATCCCAGGTTTTTACACCCAATGCTTCTCGAGCATAAAATTCATTCCATCCGTTCGGGGTTTTAAATCGGGTTAAATCTAATAATCCTTCATCAACCAAAGCCACGGTATAGGTCATCGCTTTGTTGTTTTTCTCACTTACAGAAACCTTAATATTTTGTTCTGGACGAAGGACAACTGGCATATTTAATAGGGGTTGAAGAATGGTACTTTGATCTTCTACCATTATTGGAATAACACCGTATAAACGAATTGGTAAATCATTTTCTGTAATGGCATGGGGTTGTAATAAAGAAATGTTTATAAATACATTTGGAGCCATATCTTTAGTAATAGGAATACGTGTAGTTGTGGTTCCTTTTTTAGTTTTTACCCAGGTTGCTGATAACACTTCAGTACCATTTTCAATACTCACCAAAGCGCGACCTTGGGATCCTGATGGGAAGGTGATTTTAGCCTCATCTCCTACGTTATAGGTGTCTTTATTTGAAGAAAACACTAACATTTTTGCGGCATCTTTATCTGTTCCAGACTGACGTTCCCACCAGTTTCTGTAAAAATAGGCCGTACGCCCAGTAGCATGACCGCTTTTTGGGTCATAAACCCGAATTAAATATCGCCCACTTTCGTCATCTGGAATATTAATGTTGAAACTTGCTTTACCATTACTATTGGTGTTTACTTTGGTATTGATGTAGGGGGTTCTATAGCTTGATGATTGGTAGGAAGCCAAATCATCATAAGTAGAACTCCACCACCAACGCCATTGGATTTTATAAACACTAATTTCTAAATCAGTTCGTTCAATTGGATTACCAAGGGCATCAACAACAACAATATCAAACTCTTGATTTTCGTCTGTATAAAAAGAGCCATAGGAATGCGCCTTCGGAGATTTTAATCCCACAAAGGCAGCATAAGGCGCATATTTTTTATTAAAAACATCCATTGAAAAATCACCACCATTTTCAAATGCTCTTGTAAGGAATGAGACATTTAAAATCCCTGGAGCATTGGCACCTATATTTAGTTTTTTATTTAATTTTGCAGCGCCTTTAGCGTTTACATTACCCTCGAAAATTGTGATTTCTTCCGTGCTAAATGAGCGAGTTGGATCTTTAAATACATATTTTGGAAAGCCTTTAAATGCTGTATTAGACGATGTGAATTTTGCTTTAATTTCTGTTTTTACATTTTTTGCGGGAGCGCCATGAAGCCAATTTACTTGTAGGGTGCTTTGTAATGGTTTTTGATTTGAAAGTATGGCGTCTTCAAAATCAATTTTAATTTTCAAGCGATTGGGTTTAACAGTTTCAACTTTAAGGGTTTTATAAAATTGAGCGCCACCAACAGATATTTTTGCATTCCAATTTCCCGTTTTATCTTCGGATGACGTTGGAACGGAAAAGCGATAAAAATTGTTAGTCCCATTGGTATTGATATTTCTATAGGATAATTTCCCATTTGCATCGGTGACTTCCATCTTTACAGGGTGACCTTTAGGTAATGGATTGGAATTATCATTGAGCATGAATGTTAAATGCAGTGAATCACCAGGACGCCAAACACCACGTTCTCCATAAATGAAACCTTTGAGGCCACGTTGTAATGTTTTGCCAGAGATATTGAACTTACTTAAGGACAATGAATTCCCGTCATTAAGTTTAATATAACTTCTCTCTTTTCCTTTAGAAACCACAGCAAAATAAGCTTGATTTTCTGCATCAATTATAACTAAGCCTTCAGAATCAGTAGTTACCCGTCTAATGGATTGCTGCTGATAATTAAATAACTCTACTGTAGCATTGGCTATTGGATCTGTACTTAAAATATCCGTTACTGCGAAATAGTACGATTTGTTATTTCCTCGTTTTGCAATCACCCCAATATTTGAGGCCATTAAATTGCTAGAAACAATTCGATCTTCATTATAGTAGGCCTCATGGCACGGGTTATCACGTTCTCTCCAGTTATAAGTATGGCGTCTGTAGCTATAGGTTACATTGTCCCAATATTCTTCTTCTCTAATGTTTTCGTCTTCACTGGTGCTTGCTCTTAAATCATCATTATAGTAGTAATCATCTTCGTAATAATATTCATCATAATCTTCATTGACTTTGGAGATCGCATTATTATTTGTACCACAGTTATAAAGTGAGTAGGTTTTTTTGTAGCTTAACTCTATTCTGTAGATCGCTCCTGGGTCTGCATTGAAATACTTGGAAAGATCAATACTGTAGGCTTTCCACTTGCCATTATTTTCGATGGCATTTTCACCAATTAATTTAATCGTTTTTTTTGCAATTTTTCGACCTACACGTCTTATGCTATTTTCTCGATTGCTTCCTATATTATTGTCTTGCAAAAATTGTAGTGCATTGTTTTCAAATATTTTAATGATTCTAATATCTACAGCTCTTAGATTTACAGCTTCAAAATTGAATTTTAAATCTTGTGAATTCGGAAGAATTCCAGCACCGGTAATGCTTCTAACTTGAGGTTTGAGCTCCTCAAAAGACACTAATTCTGAAAAGGCTTGTTTAAGCTTAAAACCTTCATCGTTTTTTATGCCTTGAAACACATCTACATGTACGTCGCCAACAATTCGAGAATCCGGATAGACTTTTAGTAGATTTCCAGAAATTATAAATTTTGGAGTTTTTATATTTTGAATAGTTACTAGGCCATCAAAATTTTGTTGCTGTTTAAGTTGGTCCGAAAAGTTTATAGATAAATGTTGTTCAGGATATTGAAGCACATTAATATCTACGATTGTAAAGTTATTTATTCCTGGTATGCTAATGGTGTTTTCTCCTTTGTTCTGAGAATTAATGCCTTTACCATTCCATTTTATTTTAATTTCTGAATCTTCTATTTCACGATGAACACTATCAATTTTAAATTCAAAAGCCTTAGCTGAAAGGGTGGATTCATCCCATTTTATTGCCAGTACTTTAGCGTTTTGAGATACTTCAAGCAGTGTTTTTACAGCCTCTAAATTTGTGGCGTCTGCTAATTTTATAATGCCATTTAAGTATTGCCATTCCTTATTATAGGACTGTAAGTCATTAGTAATAACATTAAAATTTGGCTTTATCGTTTTAAATTTAAAGCTGTAATTTTTGAACTCTGAAGAAATTTCAGGATACAAGGCTATCAGTTTAACGGTGACTACATACTCAGTATCTGATTTTAATGGGGACTTAGGAATATAGCTAATTGCTCCCGAATTTTGAACAATTAATTTCCCATCTACTTTTGGTGAGATGGAAATAATATCATCCAAGATCTCTTCGCCTGGAGTCCAAGCTTCTATGTGTTTAACTAATCCAATGTCAATGGGGCTTAAAATCGAGACACGACCAGAAGTAACGTAATTGATGTGATTTTTAAACTTAAATAAATTATCGGTTTCAGAAGATTTTTTTTCACAAGATACAGATAGACCAAGGACTAAAATGAAACAGAGAAAATTTCTAATTGACATAAGTTATAGGTTTTAGATAACAATTAAAAGGAAACAAAGCGAGTAAGGTGTTTCCTGTTAATAAATTTACGAGTGTTTTTTGCTATTCAGATTTCGGGGAGATGTTAAAACTATATTAAAATTAAAATTGTCCCGTAAAAGCGTCATCATTTTTACTGGACAATTTTATTCAAAACTTATAACAAGGCTATTCTTTGTATATTTTCACAATCAAGTCTCCTTTGTCATTCATGGTTGCTCTGTACATCCCGGCGGTATTAAATTCCATAGCAACATTTCCATTTTTATCAACAGCAACAATACCACCATCTCCACCAAGACCACCAACTTTATCATGAATCACTTCGTGAGCGGCTTCTTTTAAGCTCAGTCCTTTGTATTCCATTAATGCCGAAATATCGTGGGCTACCATGGCACGAATAAAATATTCACCCCAACCTGTGCTTGACACTGCACAGGTATTATTATTGGCATAAGTACCAGCGCCAATTATTGGCGCATCTCCAACACGCCCCCAGCGTTTATTAGTCATCCCGCCAGTGGAAGTACCAGCGGCTAGGTTTCCGTATTTATCAAGTGCAGCACAACCTACAGTACCAAATTTTGAGTCTTTGATATCCGAATCATAAAACGCTGTTTTGTCATCGTGATCCAATTCTGTTTTTTGAGTTTCCTTTATTTTTTGGAGGGCATTAAAACGTCTCTCTGTATAAAAATAACGGGGTTCAACAATCTGTAAACCTTGTTCTTTCGCAAAGCGATCGGCTCCTTTACCCGATAGCATCACATGTGGTGAGTTGTCCATCACAGCTCTCGCCAAATCAATTGGGTTTCTCACCGTAGTTGTTCCTGCCGAAGCGCCAGCATTTAGGGATTTTCCATCCATAATGGAAGCATCCAATTCGTTGGTTTCTTCATTAGTAAAAACCGCTCCTTTTCCGGCATTGAATAATGGGGAATCTTCCATTACATTTATAGTTTTAGTAACCGCATCAAGACTAGTGCCTCCATTTTTAAGCACTTCATATCCTGTTCTAATGGCCTCCTCAAGTTTGGCTTTGTAAGCCGCTTCTTTTTCAGGAGTCATATTCTTTTTCAAAATTGTTCCTGCACCGCCATGAATTACAATTGAAAATTCTGGTCTTTCTTGATTGATAGTTGTTTCTGATTTTTCTGTAGCTACTTCATTTTTACATGTAAAAAGAACCAGAGATAGAGCACATAGGTAGAGGATTTTCTTCATAAGATGTTAATTATTGTCTTTAAGTTTTAAAGGTACTGTTTTTCTAGTACGATTCTAGACGACAAAATGTAATAAATTAGTACCTTCGCATCAAATTTTACGAACTCTTTAAAAATAATGGATATATGGAAGCAGTTACTACTGATTTCGGAATAAAAGAAGCACTAAAGCAATTAGGTGTTAATGATGTGAACGATGGGACATCGACAGGTTCAAACAATTTCTCTAGCGGTGATCTTATTGAAAGTTATTCTCCAGTTGATGGAAAATTAATTGGTAAAGTAAAAACAACTACAAGAGAAGATTACGATAAAGTAATGGCAACGGCTTCTAAAGCATTTTTGTCGTTCAGAAACATGCCTGCTCCACAAAGAGGTGAAATTGTTCGTCAATTTGGAAACAAATTGAGAGAATTAAAAGAGCCTTTAGGGAAACTTGTTTCTTATGAAATGGGTAAATCTTTACAAGAAGGATATGGTGAAGTTCAAGAAATGATTGACATCTGTGATTTTGCAGTTGGTTTATCAAGACAATTAAACGGGCAAACAATTCCTTCTGAACGTCCAGGACACGTAATGAGAGAACAATGGCATCCAATTGGTGTTGTTGGAATTATTTCTGCATTTAACTTTCCGGTAGCTGTTTGGGCTTGGAATACTGCTTTAGCTTGGATTTGTGGTGATGTATGTGTTTGGAAAGGTTCTGAAAAAGCGCCTTTATGTGCTGTTGCTTGTCAAAATATCATTGCTGATGTTTTAAAAGAAAACAATTTACCTGAAGGAATCTCTTCAATTATCAATGGAGATTACAAAGTAGGTGAAATGATGACTACAGATGAAAGAATTCCTTTAGTTTCTGCTACTGGATCTACAAGAATGGGAAGAATTGTTGGTGCAACTGTTGCAGGACGTTTCGGAAAATCTTTACTTGAATTAGGAGGTAACAATGCTATTATAATTACTCCTACTGCTGATTTAAAAGTTGTAGTTCCTGGTGCTGTATTTGGTGCTGTTGGTACTTGTGGACAACGATGTACATCTACAAGAAGACTAATTATTCACGAATCTGTGTATGATAAAGTAAAAGATGCTATTGTTGGTGCTTACGGACAATTAACTATTGGAAATCCTTTAGATGAAAAGAATCATATTGGGCCATTAATTGATCATGATGCCGTAAACACCTATTTAGCTGCTATTGAAAAAGCAAAAGCTGAAGGTGGAAATGTATTGGTTGAAGGTGGTGTTTTAGAAGGTGAAGGTTACGAAAGTGGATGCTACGTAAAACCAGCTATTATTGAAGCAGAAAACCATTTCGAAATTGTACAACATGAAACATTTGCTCCAATCTTATATTTAATGAAATATTCTGGAGAAGTAGAAAATGCGATTGCACAACAAAATGGTGTTGCTCAAGGATTGTCTTCTGCAATTATGACCAATGAAATGAAAGAAGCTGAAAAGTTCTTATCATATGCTGGTTCAGATTGTGGTATTGCTAACGTAAATATTGGAACTTCTGGTGCTGAGATTGGTGGCGCCTTTGGAGGTGAGAAAGAAACCGGTGGTGGGCGTGAGTCTGGATCTGATGCTTGGAAAGTTTATATGCGCAGACAAACAAATACAGTGAACTATTCTGATGAATTGCCTCTAGCACAAGGGATTAAGTTTGATCTTTAATAGGGCTAAAATAAATGATAAAAAGAACCGTTTCAAATGAAACGGTTTTTTTATGGGAAAAAAGTACATTTTCAGACTACTGGGAATAAGTTTTTTACTCTGCAATGCGGTTGCTTTTTTAGACGAAGGGCTATATTCATTGCACTATTTAACTCAGCCAGACGGTTGGGGAGCCCTTATCATTTATACCGTTATATTTATGCTTGTTCCGATAACCTTATTTATAAGTATTAAAAAAAATGTTCAACTCAGATTCTATATTTCGCTACTGGGATTTTTACCAGTTATGATTCTTATTTTGTATATGATTCCTTATGGGTTTTAATTAAATTTAAGGACGCAACCATTTTCTTTATATGGCATCTACAATAAAAAGATAAGCTATGAAAAGTTTAATACTCTCCTTTTTTATATTATGTGCTGGTTGCTTTTGTGGGGGTGATGATGATGAACCTAGAATTTGTACAGAACAGTTTGTGTATGGTCTTAATGTTACCATAACAAATGCATCTGATAATGCGGTTATTATTGAAGGTATTGTAGTAATTGCAACTGATGGCGATTATAATGAAATATTAATTAATCATCCAAATACGGATAGTTTTGTTGGTGCTGGAGAACGTCCTGGAAATTATAGTATTAGCGTAACAGGAGAAGGGTTTGAATCTTTCACTTCTGATGTTGTAACTGTTGATATGACTAGTGATAACTGTCATGTTATTCCAGAAACTGTTGAAATTAGCTTGGGAGGGATTTGATCTATGTTTTTAATACTCAGCACTATTTATAAAGCCTCGACTAGGCTTAATTATTCAAAAACGGCTTAAGTTATATCTGGTTTTATGCTTGTCCTTTATCGGCTAAGAATAAAATAAAGGCAATTATTGATAGAATCCCAACGACTAAGAAAAAGATCTTCCAAAAGGAATATGGGCGTTGTCCAGAAATAACTCCAGACTGTCCATTTACAAAGAAATTATAGCGTTTGTTTTTAAAGGTATAAGCACTTATATATACTGGAAGTAAAACGTGCTTGAAAGTTTCTTCAGAGAGTTTCATATCTAGAGTTGATATGGTTTGTGTATCACCACCAATATCGCGTTTTGCCCATCTCGTTGCAATTCTGTAAGCCTCTTTTTGAGATTCCAAATGGCCGTTTTTTAATGAAATGGTATATTTTTCAGTAATAAAACCCGATAAAAAACTACTGTCAAAAGCCTGGAGTAAATTTAAATCCCAACGGGCAATTTTAGAAGGGATAACCCCAGTTCGTTGTTTGGATGCTTTTTCTAAGGTGTCGTCAACAAACCCACTAATATGTCCACTTGCTGGATACCACCGTGTTCTTCTTTCGGTAACCGTTCTTCTGTTTTTGCCGCTACCTACAGTTCTAGTGACATAATAATATTGGCCTCGTTGCCCAATATAATCAGCGTATAACTGCGCGTCAAAAGTCCAATAAGGGGCATAAAGCCCTTTTGTTTTTTCTGGGTCTAAACTTGCTTTTTTTAATTTGTTGGGAGCAAACCACAAACTGTTAACCCATTTTTTGAAAATGGCATGTGCTTCTTTTTGATCAAATTGAAAAGGCAATACGGCTCCTGGAGTAATCCATTCATCTTTATAAGCATCTTCAACAATAAGCGGCATGCTACAATAGATACAATGAAAGGATTTATAGTGCTCTTCAATATGCTGATTTGCACCACAGTTTTTACAGTGCAACATCATAATTTCTTCGCTGTGGGATTGGCTTCCCATTTCGCTTAAATAACCTTTTAATTCTAATTCTTCAAACCCGTTTTCTGAGATTAAAATCGCTTCTGTATGATCACAATACTCACATTTTAACGATGTTGTTCCTGGGGCATATAGAAGTTCTGAACCGCAATTTACACAGGGTTTTTTTAATTCAGATTTTTGAGATGATTTTGTTTCCATTTCTAATTTTACAGAGTCTTCACTTCATATTATGGGGGTGCTATTATTTCTAATAGACCGGTATAATATCACCTGAGTAGAAAATAATATTATATTTTTGGAAGAGGCGGAGGCGTATTTCCTCCTAAAAATATTTTAAGTTCTTCGACATCTTTAATAGCGACCCAATTTGTCATGCCTTGTTTCCATACCAAGCTGTCTTTATTTACAGTTCTATTGGCAAATAAGCTTTTCAGTTGTTCAAAAGTAACCGGGCCTGCTTGTTGCCCATTTGAAGCATAGAAGTAAGTTATCGCTACTGGCATTGGTGGTGGCATCATACCACCTTGTTGCTGCTGTGGCATTTGTTGTTGCACACCCATTTGTGGTTGCATCATACCGCCCATTTGCTGTGCTAGTACAAAACCCATTCCCATTCCCATTCCTGCACCAGCAGTTCCACCATCATTTAAAGCTGCTGCCTCAATGGCTTTTGCAGTTTTAAATTTGGTAAGCTTATCTAAATCTAGTTTTTCTATTCTGCTATATTCAAAGATTTCTTTTTTTAGATCTTCGGGCATTGAAACGTTCTCAATAAAAAACTTTTCAAGAGCAATCCCTACACTATTAAATTCAGGTTGCATGACTTCTTTACAAGTTTCAGAAAGCTCTGTTGTATTGGCAGCATACAATTCAATAGGTAAATTGGCTTCACCTACCGTATCTGTAAAACGAGTTGCTATGAGGCTTTTAAGGTGCTCGTTGATCTCAAAATTTGTAAAATTATCATCCGTTCCAACAATATCAACAATAAATTTTCCCGCATCATTAATTTTAAACGCATAAGTACCAAATGCACGAATTTCTACAAGTCCAAATCGCTCATCATTTAGAGTAATAGGGTTTTTTGTTCCCCATTTTTCATCGGTAAATAAATGGGAGTTTACAAAATATACTTCGGCTTTAAACGGACTGTCAAATCCATATTTCCACCCTTTAAGAGTGGTTAAAAGCGGTAAATTTTGAGTGTTTAAGGTATAGGTGCCAGGTTTAAATACATCAGCCAACTGACCTTCATTTATAAAAACAGCGGTTTGTCCTTCACGAACAATAAGTTTGGCATTATTTTTAATTTCATTTTGATAGCGTTCATAACGATGACAAATAGTATCGTCTGTATAATCAAGCCATTCAATAATATCTATAAATTCGTGACTTAATTTTTCCTTTATTTTATCGAAAATCCCCATGATATTAATTGTTTAATTTGATTTATAAAGGTAGGTAAATTCTTTATAGTTCTCTTAACTATATTTTACTTTCCGCAGTACACGAATTGACTCTTTGTATAAAATATAAACTTCGTTACTATATGCTTTTAGATAGGGCTTGGCTTCATGTAATTTATCTAAGGCATCATGAAATTGATTGAGGTAACATATTAAATAAGTAACTGGAAGATTTTTTAAATCTTGCTCCTGATTTTTATTAAGTTCAACACCTTTTTTTAATTTTTCTAAAAGTGAATTGTTGGTGTTAAAAATATGATGTAATACTTTTTTGTCATATTGGGGAGGTTCAAATAAAAGATTGGTTTCAATAGTATAACCAGCGTTATCTTCAAATTGGATTTGAGTTTCTTCTAATGGATAATATTTATTTGAATTTTGAAGGCCTAAATTTACATACTCAATAATTTTAAAAGAGTCGTCATTAAACGAAATTGAGACTTCGTCTAAGGTTGAAAAAAAGAGTCTTACCTGTTCATTTATAAGCTCAATATCAACTCTGGAAAAGAAGATTTCTTTTTTTACTTCTTTTTTTTGTCCAGCCCAACACATCACGAAGTACTCCTTAAAAACTCTATACTGCGGATTGTAATCTTTACGCTTATTTAAAAAATCAAAAACACCATCTAGGGTATATTGGATATTATTTTGGGCATGATTCTCTATAGCTGAAACAATTTTTGAATTGACATCTTTTATTTCAATATCAAATACCTTGGGCATACTCATGCTGCCATCTCTAAAAAACACAGAACCCCCATAATATTTCCAAATGTTTTTACGCAACGATGTGATTTCGTCAATAGCTCTAATGGTGACTAGGCCTACAACTTTATCATCTGTTAAATGTGGAAACGGAATATTCTCATATTGTACTATTGGTGGATTTGACAAGTATGCATTGATGAGGTTTTGAATTTTACTATCATCAAAAAAATCGACGCCAATAATTTTATTGTCTTCATCTTCCACACCAATAACAATAAATGAATTGTTTTTCGGATTAGAATTTGAGAGCGCACAAATATGTTTTAAAAACTTGGCTTTTCCTTCTTTAATGCTAATATCAATTTTTCGCTTTTTATCATAAAAACTGTTCTCATCATTATGAGCTAGTAAGTGTTTTATTAAAAGGCGTTTATTGATCATGGATGATTAATTATTCTTTATTTTCACCGCTTCCATAACCTTCGGCAATATTGTCCATAATTGAAATAGAAGAAGCATTTTTAAAAATCATTTAGATTTTTTTATGATGGTTGAAGAAGCCTGTGCTGTTGGCAGCACTAGTACATCGGCAATATTAACATGAGCAGGCCGTGAGATTGCAAAGTAAATTATTTCGGCGATATCGTCGGATTGTAAAGCTTTATATCCTTTATAAGCATCGTTTGCATTGGCATCCCCTTTAAACCTGACCTCCGAAAATTCGGTTTCAACCATTCCGGGATTAACTGCACATACTTTTATGCCGAACGGATTTAAATCTATTCTCATGCCTTCTGTAATTGATAGCACGGCAGCCTTACTCGCACAATACACATTTCCTTTCGGGTAAACTTCTTTTCCTGCCAATGAGCCAATATTTATTATATGTCCCGATTGACGTTCAGTCATTTGTGGAGTAATTGCTTTGCTAACATAAAGCAATCCTTTGACATTAATGTCTATCATGGCATCCCAATCATCTAAATTTCCAGTTTGAATAGGATCCTTTCCATATGCATTTCCTGCATTATTAATTAGTATATCAATGGTTTTAAAAGATTCGGGAAGTGAAGTAATAGCCTCTAAAACGCCCACTTTGTTACGGACATCGAAATTTAAAGTATGTACATTAGTACTGCTCTCAAGGGTTGCTTTTAAAGAGTCAAGACGCTCTTGCCGACGGCCACAAAGAATTAAATTAATGCCATGTTTTGAAAACTCTAGCGCCGTTGCTCTACCAATACCACTTGTTGCTCCTGTGATTAAGGCAACTTTATTTCGAATTTCATCTTTCATTTAAATTTATTGTTTAATGGCCTATTTAGTTAGGGGACTCGATGTCCTTGACTGGCAACTAAAATTAAAAACCAGTCTTCCAGTTCTAAATCTAGAGCAATCGCTTTAATGGCATTTGTAATTCTGGTTTTATTTGTTGTTCCAATAACAGGATGTATTCCTGAAGGATGTTTTAATATCCAAGCCAATAGTAGTTGATCCTCAGTGGCGCTGTATTTTTCACTAAGGGTCCCTAATAGTTTGTTAATTCGTTGGGTTTGTTCCGTATCTTCTTTAAAAACAATCCCTAAAGGAGACCATGCCATCGGACTTATTTTTTTTAGGATCATTTGGTCTAAAGACCCGTTGTGCATTGCCTCATGATGGGTTAGTGAAAATTCAATCTGGTTGATAGTTACTGGAACTTCACTTGAAATTAATTCTATTTGTGATGGTGTAAAATTAGAGACTCCAAAATCATTAATTTTCCCTTCTTGTGCTAGACTCGCTACGGCTTCCATAACTTCATGGGGGTGCATTAATGGGCTTGGCCTATGTAAAAGCAACACATCTAAATAGTCCGTGTTTAGATGTTTTAATGAATTTTCAACGGACTGAATGATATGCTTTTTTGAATATTCATAATAATTAATAGCCCCAATATTTGGATCTCTAAAATGAATGCCACATTTTGAAATAAACTGAATAGAATCTCTTTTAATTCCACTTTGTGAAAAAGCAAGCCCAAAGTCGGCTTCGGTGCTGTAATCTCCATAAATGTCTGCATGATCAAAAGTTGTAATTCCATTATCAATACAATGATGCATGAGAGATACCATTTCCTTAGAATTCATTTGTTTTCCCCATTTCCCCCAAGTCATAGTTCCAGAAATGATTCTTGAAAAGTTATTTTTTGCCATAGCAGGTTTATTTTTTGCCCTAAAAATAGTGAAGAAAAGGTTAAAAAGTCTCATATCTACTGGAATATTTAACCAATAATTAACAGCAGCGCATTAATTATTTTAACAATTTGCGATGTTAAAAATAGTGAGTTATATTCACGCTTTCAAAAAAACTAAAAAATGATAGAAGATTCGGGTTCAGTTGATATTAAATCGATTAATGAGAAAATAGAAAAGGAAAGTGCATTTGTTGATTTACTTACTTTAGAAATAAATAAAGTGATTGTTGGTCAAAAGCACATGGTTGAGCGTTTGCTAATTGGTTTATTAGGTCAAGGACATATTTTACTAGAAGGTGTTCCTGGTCTTGCAAAAACATTGGCCATTAATACTTTGGCTCAAGCTGTAGATGGCGAATTTAGTAGAATACAGTTTACCCCAGACCTATTACCGGCAGATGTTGTTGGTACCATGATTTATAATATAAAAGACAACGATTTTACGATTAAAAAAGGTCCCATATTTGCCAATTTTGTTCTTGCAGATGAGATTAACAGAGCACCAGCAAAAGTACAATCGGCTTTGCTGGAAGCTATGCAGGAAAAACAGGTTACCATTGGTGATGAAACTTTTATTTTAGATAAGCCATTTTTAGTAATGGCAACACAAAACCCAATTGAGCAAGAAGGAACATACCCATTGCCAGAAGCTCAAGTTGACCGGTTTATGCTAAAAACAGTTATTGATTACCCAAAAATGGCTGAAGAGCAATTGATTATAAGAGCGAACCTTAAAGGAGGCTTTGAAAAAGTAAATCCAGTGGTTTCAATTAAGCAAATTCTCAGCGCTCAAAAAGCAGTTCGTGAAGTATATATGGATGAAAAAATTGAAAAGTATATTCTTGATATCATTTTCGCAACACGTTATCCAGAAAAATATAAACTAGCAGATTTAAAACCTCTAATCTCATTTGGAGCATCTCCACGTGGAAGTATAAATCTTGCAATGGCGGCTAAGTGTTATGCATTTATTAAACGTCGTGGTTATGTTATTCCAGAAGATGTTCGCGCTGTAATTCATGATGTATTACGACATAGAATAGGAATTACTTATGAAGCTGAAGCTGAAAATGTAACTTCAGAAGACATCATCAATAAAATTGTAAACGAAATAGAGGTGCCTTAGTATTTCTGATTTAAGAATGACGAATGACGATTTTTGATTTCATTGATAATGTAAATCGTAAATCAAAAATTTACAATCATAAATTTTGAAATGGATACTAAAGAATTACTAAAAAAAGTACGTAAAATTGAGATTAAGACACGCCGGTTGTCTGATCATATTTTTGGAGGTGAATACCATTCTACCTTTAAAGGGCGTGGGATGACTTTTAGTGAAGTCCGGCAGTATCAATATGGGGATTCTGTTCGTAATATTGATTGGAATGTTACCGCGAGATATAACGAACCATATATTAAAGTATTTGAAGAGGAACGAGAGCTAACCATGATGCTTATGGTTGATATTTCTGGTTCTGAACTTTTTGGTACTGAAGATCAATTTAAAAATGAAATTGTAACAGAAATTGCAGCAACTCTTGCGTTTTCAGCAACACAAAACAACGATAAAATTGGACTCATTTTATTTTCTGATGTAGTAGAATTATATATTCCGCCAAAAAAAGGACGTTCTCATGTCCTTCGTATTATTCGTGAATTAATTGAGTTTCACCCTAAGAGCAAGCAAACAGATTTTGCTGAAGCTTTGAAATTTTTATCTAGTGTAATAAAGAAAAAAGCCATTGTATTTGTGCTTTCCGATTTTATTACTGACGATTATAAACAAACACTTAAAATTGTGTCTAAAAGACATGATGTTACAGGAATTAGAGTTTACGATAAGGGAGAAGAAGCTATTCCAAATTTAGGAATGGTACAGATGCAAGATGAAGAAACGGGAGAATTACTTTTAGTAAATACAGCTTCAAAAAAAGTGAGGCATAATTACAGTAAATTCTATCATGAAAAAGTAGCTTACTATAAAGATAGTTTTACAAAATCAGGCGCAGGAGTTATTGACTGCCGAGTCGATGAAAGTTATGTTAAAAAGCTTTTAGGATATTTTAAACGAAGAGGATAAACGGATTTAAGAATGACGAATTACCAGTTTAGAAATAAAAATTTTAATTTAGAAATGAGAACAACTAGAGCTTTCCGTTTGCGGTTTGGCTTTCTGTTTTTTCTATTTTCTCTTTTCTCAGTTGTTTCTTTTTCACAGCAAGTATCATCATCTATAGATTCTACTACAATAAAAGTTGGAGAACAAATCACCTATAATATCCAAGTTGAGTTAGACTCAACAAACCTTGTTGTATTTCCTGAAGGACAAACATTTCTGCCTCTTGAAATGATAGAATCATATGCCGTAGATACCACAAAACGGAATGACAAATTTCAACTGATTAAAAAATATGGATTAACACAATTTGATTCAGGAGCCTATACAATTCCAAGGCAAAAAATTATTATTGGTAGTCGAACGGTTTTCACAGATTCTATTAAAGTTGAGGTAAATACTATTGAGGTCGATACAACAAAGCAACCATTATATAACATAAAACCAATTATAGGAGTTGATAAGAGTACAAGTAAATGGTGGATTTACGTTTTAATAATACTTTTAGTTTTAGGATTAGTTGGCTTTTTATTGTATTGGTTTATTTGGAGAGAAAAACCATTAAGTGAGGAAGAGAAAGTAGCATTACTTCCACCTTATGAACGTGCTAAACTAGCGTTACAGGCGTTGGATAATACTGATTATTTGGAGAATGAAGAAATAAAAGAATACTATTCAGAGCTTACAGGAATTATAAGGATATATCTCAATGAGAAGGTTTATGATCATGCTTTAGAGAGCACCACAGAGGAATTAATAAATAGATTGTACTTACTAAAAGAAGGCAATCAAATAGACTTAAGTAAGGAAGACATTATTAATATTGATAATATTTTAAGACGTGCAGATTTAGTGAAATTTGCTAAATCTAAACCTGATATTGCCTTGGCGCAGATTGATAGAAATACTATTGATGTGGAAATTGATCATGTTAAGGAATCACTTCCAGAACCAACGGAAGAAGAATTATTAGCGGATTTAAAATATCAAGAAGAGCTTGCTCATAAACAAAAAAGAAAAAAAATAATTATTACAGTCGCCATCTCTGTGTTCCTTTTAATAGGAACCTTTGTTGGGTTCGGAATTCATTATGGTTTTGACTATGTGAAGGATAGTATCTTGGGACACCCAAGTAAAGAATTATTGGAAGAAAAAGATTGGGTTACCAGTGAGTATGGTGCACCAGGTATAACAATCACTACGCCTAAAGTTTTAGAACGTAAGCTAGTAGAACTTCCAGAAGCCCTCAAAGGAAAAGTGCAAGTGCTTACGTTTGGTTATGGTGGGCTTAGCAGCAATCTGGATATCCTTGTGAGTTCATCAAAGTATGCCAGTAGTGAACCCCCAGGACAAGGTCAAGGAGAAAGTCAAAAAGAACCAGAAATTAACTTGAATGAAGCTGCTGGAAAGGTTGTTGACAATCTAGAAAAAAATGGAGTTGTTAATATTATTACATTAAATGAGCAGTTCATAACTCCAAACGGTCAAGAAGGAATAAAAACCTATGGTACGGCAGATTTTCCTATGCCGATCTCTGGAGAATTAGAGAAAGGGAACTATGTTGTTCTAGGCTTTACCGCCGAAAATTTATTACAACAAGTCATCTTAATTTGGAAACAAGATGATGTATATGCGGATCAAATAATTGATAGGATATTAAATTCTATAGAATTAATAAAATTAGAAGACGAAGACTAAATGTTTGAAGGAATAGATTTTTTAAATAAGCAAATGTTCTGGGTGTTTTTAGCAATTCCATTAGCACTTCTATGGTATGTTTTAAAGCATAAAAAACAAACCGCTGAATTCAAAATATCAAGTATTAAAGGATTTAAAGTAGGGAACTCATGGTTGCCAAAACTTAAACACCTCTTGATTGTTTTGCGCTTATGTGCTTTAGCTTTACTCATTTTGGCCCTTGCCAGACCTCAAACGGTAGATGTGTCTACAAAAACAAAAACAACTCGTGGTATAGATATTGTAATGGCAATTGATGTGTCAGCAAGTATGTTGGCAAAAGATTTAAAACCAAATCGATTAGAAGCCTTAAAAACGGTTGCAGCCGAGTTTATTCAGGGACGACCAAATGATAGAATAGGATTGGTTGAATATGCTGGAGAGAGTTATACAAAAACTCCAATTACAAGTGATAAAGCTATTGTTTTACGCTCGCTAAGAGATATAAAATATAATACTATTATCGAAGGGGGAACCGCTATTGGGATGGGCTTAGCCACTTCAGTCAATAGATTAAAAGATAGTAAAGCAAAAAGTAAAATTATAATTCTGTTAACTGATGGGGTTAATAATTCTGGGTTTATTGATCCGAACACAGCAAGTGAATTGGCTGTAGAATATGGAATTAAAACCTATACTATCGGATTAGGAACTAATGGAATGGCATTATCACCAATAGCACTAATTCAAAATGGGACTGGGTTTCAATATGGTCGCTCTCAAGTAAAAATAGACGAAGATTTATTAAAGAATATCGCAGAAGTCACAGGGGGTCAGTATTTTAGAGCTACAGACAATAAGAAGCTGAAAGAAATATATAAAGAAATTGATAAGCTCGAAAAAACGGATGTTGAAGAATTTAAATTCTACAATTATGAAGAGAAATTTAGACCATTAGTGCTTTTCGCCGGCTTATTATTACTAATAGAGTTGTTATTACGATTTACAATCTTTAGAAGTTTTGTATAAGTAGCAAATAGTGTTTTGAACCAAGTACTGTTATTGGAAAATTTGGTTTTAGAAATTTATTATAGAATATGTATCAATTAGAAGAGAAAATTTGGTTCTGGTTATTACTTGTCATCCCGGTGATTGTGGTGCTTTTTTTGGTGCTTCAATTGTGGAAACGTCATGCACAAAGAAAGTTTACCAATAAACTAATATTAAAACGATTAAGCCCAAATAGATCCTTATTCAAACCCATTTTAAAATTGGTTGTATTGTGTTTAGCTTTTGCCTGTTTATCTATAGCGTTGGTTAATCCTAAAATTGGAACCAAACTAGAAACTATAAAACGTCAAGGCGTAGATATTGTTTTCGCTGTGGATGTGTCAAAAAGTATGCTTGCCGAAGATATAGCTCCCAATAGATTGGAGAAGTCTAAACAGTTAGTCACACAAATAGTAAATAATCTTGCAAGTGATAGGGTGGGTATTATTGCCTATGCTGCTAAAGCATTTCCGCAATTACCAATCACCACAGATTATGCAGCGGCAAAGATGTTTTTACAAAGTATGAATACAGATATGTTGTCCTCTCAAGGAACAGCCATTGACGAGGCAATACAGCTGGCTAAAACATATTATGATGATGAAGAACAAACCAATCGTGTGCTAATTATAATTTCTGACGGCGAAGATCACAATAATATTGCAGCCAATGTCGCCGAGGAAGCAAGTGAAGAAGGGATTAAAATTTTTACCATTGGAGTTGGTAGTGCAAAAGGCGCTCCAATACCAATTAAGCGAAATGGCATTGTTCTTAATTATAAAAAGGACAATACAGGAGAAACGGTAATTACTAAGCTAAATGAAGAAACTTTAATTAGTATTGCAGATGAAGCTAATGGACAATATATTAATGGAAACAACACAAATGATGTTGTCGAAACCATTAGAGAGATTCTAAATAAAATGGACAAAAAGGAATTCGAAGCCAAGGAATTCGCCGAATATAAAGATCAATATCAATGGTTTTTAGGACTAGGAATTTTCTTTTTATGTATCGATATTTTTCTATTAGAACGTAAAACGGCCTGGTTAAGACGCTTGAATTTATTTAACGAAAACCTCTAAAGTAAGAGATAATAATTGAGTGCAGTGAAGCATATTAGAAGAAATAAAATAATTAGAGATTATAATTTTATAAAATTTTTAACTCTATCAAAGCAAAGTGTTTTATAATTTAGTTAATACAATGAAACAAAACATACTATACATATTATTAATATTAACCATTACGGTATCTTTTGCACAGCAAAAAGATAAGGCACTTCAAAAGTCTAATGATTTTATCTATGAAGGAAATACGATAGTGTCTGATGATTTTGTAGCAGCCGAAATGGAATACCGAAAAGCAATTTCTAAAAAACCTAGTAATACTACAGGAACGTATAATTTAGGAAACGCCTATTACGAGACTGGAAATTTTGACGAAGCCCTGTTGCGTCATATAGAAGCAGCAAAATCAGCCTTAACGAAAGCTGAAAAACACAAGGCTTTTCATAATATAGGAAATGCTTTAATGAAGCGAAAACAATGTAAAGAAGCCGTTGAAGCATTTAAAAATGCATTGCGGAATGACCCTACCGATGAAGAATCAAGATACAACTTCATGGTTGCTAAAAAATGTGCGGAAGAACAACAAAAAAACGAAGATAAAAACAAAGATAAAGACAAGAAAGACGAGGATAAGAAAGACGAAGAAGACAAGAAAGACGATGGTGATAAGAAGGAAGATGAAAAAGATGAAGGCGATAAGGATAAAAAAGAGGGTGATGATAAAAAAGATGAAGACGGGAAACCTAAAGATGAAAAAGAGGATAAAAAGAAAGGTAAACCAGATAATGAAAAAAAGAAGCAACAGCCACAACCTGGAAAATTATCTCCTCAACAAGTTAAAAATTTGCTAGAAGCAATGAGTAATGAAGAAAAGAAGGTACAGCAAAAAATAAACGCCAAAAAAGCTAAAGGGAAAAAAGTTAGAGCCGAGAAAGATTGGTAAAAATTTTATAGGCTGTAAGATGTGGTTGACATGTTATTGCAAGGATTAATATACTTGTAGTCATTAACGATTATTTTAAAATGAAATCTATTAAATACATAATAATATTTATTCTAGGCTTAGCAACAAGCTCGGTATTTGCGCAAAGTCAAGTGTCCTTTGAAGCAAAAGTGAGTAAGAGAAAACTAGGAATTAATGAGCGCTTACGAATAGACTTTATAATGAACAAGGATGGTGATAATTTCAACCCTCCAAGTTTTGAAAACTTCACAATTGTCGGGGGCCCTAGTCAAGCCATTAATAATTCATGGATTAATGGCGTAAAATCATTTTCAAAAACTTATAGCTATTTTTTAGCACCTAAGAAAAGAGGGGAATTTATCATTTCACAATCTACAATTGAAATAGATGGTAAATTGTATAAAACATCACCAATAAATATTCAAGTTACAGCAGCGGTAGATAAACCAAAGGATCCCAACGATCCCAATTATATAGCTTCTCAAAATATACATCTTGTTGCAGAGGTTTCAAAAGTAAATCCATACCTAAATGAAGCAATTACCGTAATCTATAAACTTTATATTTCACCAAATACAGGCGTAGAAACCTGGCGCGAAATTGACAATCCGAGATATAGCGATTTCTGGAGCCAACATATCAACATGAAAGGCTTAAAGTTGGTAAATAGTACTTATAAAGGGAAAGATTATCGTTATGTTGTATTGCGTAAAACAGTGCTTTACCCTCAAAAAACGGGAAAACTAAATATAGAGCCTTTAACTTTAGATGTTAAGGTACAAGTACCTTCAAATAGACGTAATATTTTTGGAGATCGCCAGATGCAAGTTGTACATAGAACCGTTGCTGCTGGGAATAGAACTATTAATGTAAAACCCCTGCCAGAACAAGGAAAACCTCTGGACTTTACAGGAGCCGTGGGAGATTTTAAATTTGAAGTCACTACAAATAAGAGCGAATTAAAAGCGACAGAAGCTTTAGAAGCAAGAATCCTAGTTTCAGGAAAAGGGAACCTTAAATTATTTAAGCTTCCTAAGTTAACATTGCCGAGTTCATTAGAAGTTTATGAGCCAGAACATAGTGAAAATGTATCGACAAACTTGGCGGGAATGCAAGGAAACATATCAGATTCTTATACGATTGTCCCTTCCTTTCAAGGGAACTATCCTATCCCTAGTGTGAGTTTTTCTTATTTCGACTTAAAAAATGATCGTTATAAAACAATATCATCAAAGGAACTTATTGTTAATGTAACTGATGGCCCTATAAATGGAGATTCAAATAAAAGTACAGATGAAGCTAAAACTAATAGTAAACAATCTGTAACTGTTTCTAATAATCAATTTGCTTCTTTTAAAACAAACACCAACTTGGTTGCGATTGATACAGCTTATTTTTTTAAATCTAAATTGTTTTGGAGTATTTTATTATTGCCATTTTTAGCAATTCCACTCGCTATTTTTGTGAGACGTAAAAAGGACCAAAGAGATGGGGATGTGGTTGGTAATAGAATTAGAAAAGCTAATAAATTAGCTCGTAAATATTTAAGCGAAGCAAAAAAGGCTTTAGGCCAAAAAGAATCCTTTTACAATGCGCTTGAAAGAGCGTTACACAACTATTTGAAGTCGAAATTAAATATCGTAACTATTGAATTTAGTAAAGATAAAATTCGGGAATTATTAAACGAAAAAAGGGTAAATACGACTACTGTTGTTGAATTTAATGAACTTTTGGAAAGTTGTGAGTTAGCCCGATATACACCATTTTCTAATGTGGAAATGCAACACGATTACGATAAGGCATCAAGTGTTATAACGGCATTAGATAAACAAATTCGATAAATAACATTTTGAGTAAAGAGATCCATTTCATGAAAAAAATAGTATACATACTTACACTTTTAATCAGCAGCATCTCCTTTGCTCAGAACACTGCCTTATTTGATAAAGGAAACGTAGCTTATAATGAAGGGAATTTTCAAGATGCAATCACTATTTATGAAAGTGTTTTAAATAAAGGAATACACTCTAGTGAGCTCTATTTTAATCTTGCCAATGCCTATTACAAACTCAATAGAGTGGCCCCTAGCATTTATTATTATGAAAAGGCACAACAGTTATCGCCACATGATAAGGATATAAAAAATAACTTGTCTTTTGCCAAAAACATGACCATCGATGCTATTGAAAGTGTACCGGAAATTGGCTTTTCTAAATTGTTTAAATCTGTGATTAATAGCTTTAGTTCTGATATGTGGGCCATTTTGGCGGTGGCTTCGGTATTGTTATTTGTGATTTTATTTCTGTCTTATTATTTTTCATATAATACCAATAAAAAACGCTTTTTATTTTTATCGAGCATTGCGTCGTTATGTGTAATGGTATTAACATTGGCATTTGCCTTTCAAAAACAGGCCTATAATCAAAATGATAATCCCGCGATAGTATTTGCTCAGGAAAGTGATATAAAAGCCGAACCTAATTTAAGAAGTGAAACAGCATTCGAACTTCATGAAGGCACGAAAGTTCAAATTATAGAATCCTATAAAAAAACTTGGACAAAAATTAGACTTTCCGACGGCAAAACAGGTTGGATTGCAACCCAAGATATTAAGGCATTGTAGTTTAGCTTGTTTTTAACATCTACTAAAAAAAATATACTTATATTCGCCGTTTTAATAACAAAAAGTCAATGCCAAAAAGTAGTATACATCTTTTTTTCTCTTTAATTTTCATCGCATTTTTGACGGCACCAGCAATTGTCCCTTTAGTTGATGAAAGTATCGACATTTCAATCTTTTATGGATTAAATGAAGAAGAAGGCGAAAAGGAGGGACATGAAATTACTAAAGACATTGAACTTATTGTTTCACATTTACATGATTCTGGTGATTCTTTAATCAGAACAAAACGGAAGGTAATTCCATCAAAAAATCGTTGGTATTTACCGTTTTATTTAAATATTTCCACACCACCACCCGAACAACATATTTAATATTTCGATTTAATTATTTAGGGTTTTAACCCTTCTTTTTACTAAATACCCTTGATTTGAAATAAATCATCGAGAGCTTAATATTATTATATGTTTAAATTTATTAAAAACGACTTGCCCGCGAGTATTGTCGTATTTTTTGTCGCACTACCCTTATGTTTAGGGATTGCATTGGCTAGTGGAGCGCCTTTGTTTTCTGGAATAATTTCTGGAATTATTGGAGGAATTGTTGTAGGTGCCTTGAGCGGCTCTCCATTGGGAGTTAGTGGTCCTGCTGCTGGACTAGCGGTAATAGTACTTGGTGCTATAGCAACTTTAGGAAGTTTCAATGATTTTTTATTAGCCGTTGTTTTGGCCGGAATAATTCAAATTATTCTTGGCGTCTTAAAAGCCGGTATAATTGGATATTTTTTCCCTTCTTCGGTAATAAAAGGAATGCTTACTGGAATTGGAATCATCATTGTTTTAAAACAAATACCTCACATATTTGGGTATGATACCGGTCTTGAGGGCGATTTCGCATTTTCTCAAGTTGATGGTCAAAACACTTTTTCTGAATTGATAAATATGCTTAATTATATTACTCCAGGAGCGTTGATTGTTTCGGGAGTATCTTTAGGGATTCTATTATTTTGGGATTTGTATTTGTCAAAAAAAGCAAAAGTCTTCAATATAATACAAGGACCATTGGTGGCCGTTGTATTTGGAATTATATATGCCGTTGTGTCAAGTGAATATGGAACAGGTTTTGGATTAAAAGCAACTCAATTAGTTAGTGTTCCAGTACCAGAAAATGCCGCATCCTTTTTTGAGCAATTTTCAACACCAAATTTTGCGGCAATAGGAGATTCTCAAGTGTGGTTGATAGCTTTTACCATTGCTATTGTAGCTAGTTTAGAAACTTTGCTATGTGTTGAAGCTACAGATAAATTGGATCCTCGTAAAAGAGTAACACCAACAAATAGAGAACTTTTTGCTCAAGGGACAGGGAATATAATTTCGGGTTTAATTGGAGGCTTGCCAATTACACAAGTTATTGTTAGAAGCTCAGCAAGTATTCAATCTGGTGGGAAAACTAAAATGACAGCCATTTTACACGGGCTATTTTTGTTATTGGCCGTGATATTAATCCCGAATTTACTTAATTTAATACCTTTATCTGTGTTAGCCGCAATTTTGGTTATAGTTGGATATAAGTTGGCTAAACCATCTCTTTTTAAGCAAATGTATGGTTTGGGGAAAAAGCAGTTTTACCCATTTATTATTACTGTTGGAGGAATTGTTTTTACCGATCTTCTAACAGGGATAGCATTAGGGCTTGGCGTTGGGATTATTGTTATTTTAATCAAAAGTTATCAAAACTCACATTTCTTGCATAAAGAAGATACAGATAATGGACATATCAAAATGACACTTGCCGAGGAAGTAACTTTTTTTAATAAAGGTGCTATTTTGAAAGAATTGGATAGATTGCCATTCAACTCAAACTTAGAACTGGATGTTAGGAAAACCCGATATCTAGATAATGATATTGTTGAGATTTTAGAAGATTTTTCAATAAAAGCCAAGAACAGAAAGATTAATATCGCAATTATTTCTGAAAGAGGCATCGTTGAAAACCCACCGAGTTATATAGATTTTTTTAAATTGAGACCAGTAATTGCTTAGAATAGTATTAAAACAAAATAAATGACAGTACTTGGACTGAGTTTCGTTGAAGTCTGATAATCAAAAACATTAAACATAAACACATGACATCACATACAAAAGATTCGCAGTCAAACATGACTCCAGAAACTTCAATACAATCTTTAAAAGAAGGAAATATTCGATTTCAAAATAATCTTCAAGTAAATAGAAATTTACTTGAGCAAGTAAAAGAGACCAGTAAAGGGCAATTCCCTTTCGCAACCATTTTAAGTTGTATTGATTCTCGAGTGTCATCTGAATTAATTTTCGACCAGGGAATAGGAGACATTTTTAGTGCCAGAGTTGCTGGAAACTTTGTTAATGAAGACATTTTAGGAAGCATGGAATTCGCCTGTAAACTAGCAGGAACTAAACTAATTGTGGTATTAGGACATACGAGTTGTGGTGCCATAAAAGGGGCTTGTGATGATGCTAAATTAGGAAATTTAACAGCCCTTATTGCTAAGCTAAAACCAGCGGTAAGCGCCGTAACATCTCCAGAAGATGAGAGCCTTAGAAATTCTAAAAATTTAGAATTTGTAGATGATGTTGCCGAAATGAATGTGGCAATGACCATCGAGAATATTAGAAATCAGAGTGAGGTGCTTCAGGAAATGGAGCAAAACAATGAGATTATGATTGTTGGCGGCATGTACGATATAAAGACGGGAGGCGTTACATTTTTTGACACAGAGCAAAATTAAAACATGCCTAAGACATATATATTAATACTCACTATCCTAACGCCATTTTTTATGGTCGCTCAGGATAGTGATTTAGGAAGTTGGTATTTGTATTTGGGAAATAAAAAACTCAATAACCAATGGAATTTACATCATGAAATTCAATATCGAAATTATGATGGGATAGGAGATCTTGAACAACTGTTATTACGAACAGGAGTGGGTTATAACCTCAAAGAGAATAATAACAATTTACTATTAGGATATGGTTATATACTTTCGGAAAATTATGTGGATGATTCAAGCGAAAAACAGTCTGTGATAGAACATCGAATTTTTCAGCAGTTTCAAACCAAGCACGCCTTGGGTGTATTTAAATTTAAACATCGTTTCCGATTTGAGCAACGTTTTATTGAAGATGACTTTAAAAGCCGTCTGCGTTACTTTTTGAGTTTAAGCATTCCTCTTAATAGTCTGGAAATTAAAAAAAACACCTTATATCTATCGGTATATAACGAATTATTTTTAAATACTGCCTCTGAATTAATTGATAGAAACAGACTTTATGGTGGGATAGGGTATAAAATTAATGATACTCTAAAATTGGAATTGGGCTATATGAATCAATTTTTTGAAACATCAAGTCGAGATCAAATAAACACGATAATGTATATTAATTTCTAAAAAAGACAAGTAAAAACACTTAACTTTAAAAAATACAGTAACATATGAAACAGTTTTTTTCGAATTTTAAAGGCGATGCTTTTGGTGGTATTACCGCAGGGATTGTAGCATTACCCTTGGCTCTTGCCTTTGGAGTGTCCTCTGGACTAGGCCCTAGTGCAGGGCTATATGGTGCTATATTTTTAAGTTTTTTTGCTGCCCTCTTTGGCGGAACTAATACACAAATTTCTGGCCCAACAGCACCAATGACAGCCGTAAGTATGGTTGTTATTGCTGGTATTATTGCTATTAATGATGGAGATATTTCTAAAGCACTTCCTGCAATACTGATGGTGTTTTTATTGGCGGGGCTAATGCAAGTTGGACTGGGTTTAATTGGGCTGGGAAAATATATTAGGTATATTCCTTATCCTGTAGTCTCTGGATTTATGACCGCTATTGGTGTAATTATTTTAGTCACACAAATATTTCCTGCCATTGGTTACAATCCAAAGGAAGATGTAGAATTTGTAAATCAGTTTAAACCCCAAGCTGAAGAAGTGATCCTTGAGAATATCTTAAAAGAAGAAGCCGGTGAGGGGATTTTAGTTTTAGAGAATTTTAAAGAAACGATCAATCGCGCAGAAAGTATTACTGATGCTCAAATATTAGCAGAATCACAATCTTTAGCTTCCAAAGAAGCCTCAGGAGTACTAGGCGCTATAAAAGTACTACCCCGCGGATTACAACACATAAATTGGTTGGAGCTTATTTTAGCTTTAAGTACAATTATAATTATTTATGGATTTAAACGCATTACTAGAGTTATTCCGAGCACTCTTGTTGCTCTGATAGTTGTATCTGGTGTTGCCTTCGGATTCAATTTGGATTATCTGCCAATTGAACAAATTCCAAGTGGGTTACCTATCCCTAATTTAGAGATGTTCATGGGATTTAGTATTGAATCCATCGCACCTTATGTTTTTACGGCATTAACCTTGGCGCTTCTGGGAGCCATTGATTCATTATTAACCAGTGTTGTGGCCGATAATATGACAAAAACTAAACATAACCCCAACAAAGAGTTGGTGGGTCAGGGTATTGGAAATAGTATTGCGGCAATTTTTGGAGGACTACCGGGTGCAGGGGCAACTATTAGGACTGTTGTAAATATCAAATCGGGAGGAAAGACAAAACTGTCAGGAATGATTGCGGGGATTATGTTGTTATTTATTCTACTCGCTTTAGGACCTATAGCTTCAAAAATTCCATCGGCAGTATTGGCAGGAATACTTATAACTGTGGGAATAGGTGTTATGGACTATAAAGGACTAAAAGCAATTCCGAGTTTGCCAAGAGACATGAAAGTGGGCCCAATTAAGTTAAGTTCAGAAGTCTTAATAATGCTCGTGGTAATGGTATTAGCTTCAGTCTGGAATCTGGTATTTGCTGTTGGTATTGGTTTAGTGATTGCGTCACTAATGTTTATGAAAAAAATTGGAGATGTCGCCGCTGAGCGCTCCGATGTAAAAACCTTAAAGAAAGAAAAAAAATGGGACGATGAGATTGATTTCCCTGAAGATTTAAAAGATGAAGTATTTATAAAACACATTAAAGGCCCGTTATTTTTTGGGTCAACAAGTGATTTTCAAAGTTTGGCAGCACAGATCCCAACAACCGCATGTGCCGTCATTATCAGATTAGGACGTATGCAATATATGGATCAATCGGGATTATACGCCATGGAGGATGTGCTTCAGGAATTAAGAAAAAATGATGTCGAGGTGTTTTTTATTAATTTATTGAAACAACCAAGGTATATGATGGAACGAATTGATATCATTCCAGATTTAATACCGCAATCACAAATTTTCTCCGATTTTAATGAGTGCTTGACACACGTGAAGTCAAATTTGGAAGAGAAATTGGATCGATAATTTCACTAGAAAGAACTTCTCTGAAAAGGCAGGCATTATTGTTTGAGTTGTCAGAGGAGAACTTTTCAATGATTCAATGGGCATTTTAACGATATGACAATTTTCTTCAAAAGGGACAATAAGAGGATTAATATATTGAACGATTAAGCTAAAGAATTGGTTTTACTTTTCAACATCATCAGAATCCCGATTGCCATCATCTTTGATTATATAGGGAAAAATCATTGGAGCAATAGATCGTACCGGTTCATAAAGCATTGAACTTTCCAGCTCATCATCATCAACAAAAGGAATGGCTTTGTCCATTAAATGGAGAACCAAAAGCACTACACTAAGTATTAGAGCGGTTTTTAAAGCTCCAAAAACGCCTCCTAGGATTTTGTTTATGCCACCAAGAGCAGCAAAATCGGCAAGTTTTGTCAGGGCTTTCCCGGCCATGGCAATTACAACCACAATAATTATAAATGTTAAGGCAAAGGCCGTGATATTGATTAATTTTTCATCCCAATCTACCCGACTTTCAAGAAATCCAGCAGCGAAATCACTAAAATGAATCGCGCCATAAATTCCAGCAATTAGCGCTACTAACGAGGCTACTTCAACAAAAAGGCCTTTGGAAAGACCACGAACAAGGCCAAATAGGATTAGGGCTCCTAAAATAATGTCAATAAGATTCATAAAAGTTGTGTTTTAACAAACCTACATATTTTTATTTCAATACTGTTAAAATAAATAAATGCAATGTAAATATAACGACAATGTTTCATTTGTATTTTATAAGGCTGTAACTTTGTGCTTTATTCTATAAAAAAAGAATCCTGACTTTACAGGAAATCAGTATGGCAAGAGACGAGCAATTAAAAGAACGCTGGGACGAAGTAGTTCAAAAATTATCTTCACAATTTGCAGATGGAGACCATCTGGATTTGGATGCAATTATATATTTAATAGGGGTTCAGGAATTGGGGCAGCTCCATCGCACTTTTAAAAAAGACGATAAAATAAGCCTGATGCATATCGCTATTTGTAAACTCTTAGAGCCTTATGGATATTATGAATTTGACTATTTTGATGAGCAAGGCTGGCCACATTATACTACTAAAGCCGAATTGCCAAATTTAAAAGCGGGCGAACAAAGTGTACTCATGAAAGAAGCTGTAGTCAACTATTTTCTAGAATTGAAGTTTATAAAATAAGGGTTTAGAATCCCTTTCAGTTTCCATCGGTATTTTTAAAGCTTTATAAATTTTGGTTTTGAGCCAATTAACATAAAATAAAAGCCTTGAATCCTTAACGCTGTTCTCACAAATATCATTAAATTTGCCTTTTATTTTGAAAGAGATATCATGATTGATAAGATTAAAGAACTCATAGAAGAAGCCGAATTATTTACAGCGCAAACAAAGGAAGAAGTTGAAGCGTTTCGTATTAAATATTTAGGTAAAAAAGGATTGTTGAATGACTTTTTTGCAGAGTTTAAAAATGTGGCTAATGATCAGAAAAAGGATTTTGGTCAGATTGTAAATAAACTTAAGAAAACTGCCGAAGATAAAGTTGCTACGCTCAAAGAGGAACTTGAAAGCAAAGAAGATGATAAAGGGCTTTTTGGAGATTTATCACGTCCAGGAGAACCTATTAAAATTGGTGCTCGTCATCCAATTTCTTTAGTTAAAAATCAAATTATAGATATTTTTTCTCGCATAGGTTTTAATGTGAGTGAAGGCCCAGAAATTGAAGACGACTGGCATAACTTCACCGCATTGAATTTACCGGAATACCACCCTGCCAGAGATATGCAGGATACCTTCTTTATTCAAACCGATCCTGATATATTATTACGTACTCATACCAGTTCTGTACAAGTGCGTTATATGGAAAATAACAAACCACCGATCCGTACCATCTCTCCAGGTCGTGTGTACCGTAACGAAGCGATTTCGGCACGTTCACACTGTTTTTTTCACCAGGTAGAAGGACTATATATTGATAAAAATGTGAGTTTTGCCGATTTGAAGCAGACCTTACAATATTTCACTACTGAAATGTTCGGGAAGTCTAAAATTAGACTACGTCCGTCTTATTTCCCATTTACAGAGCCTAGTGCTGAAGTTGATGTGTATTGGGGACTGGAAACAGAAACCGATTATAAGATGACTAAGGGAACTGGTTGGTTAGAAATTATGGGCTGTGGCATGGTAGATCCTAATGTATTAGAAAACTGTGGAATTGATTCTAAAGAATACTCTGGTTTTGCCTTCGGGATGGGTATTGATAGAATTGCTTTATTACTACACCAAATTAGCGATATCCGTTTGCTAAGCGAAAATGACGTAAGGTTCTTAGAGCAATTTAAGTCGGCTTTATAATACTAATATACCAAGGAAACTTAAAATAAAAGCTTAAATTTTTGAGGTGTGTTAATCTATTGGTTTATCCCTAGTCTTTTACTTTTAAGGACCTGTTATCGCTTTTTATAACTTAAATATTTGCTTCCATATATCTACCAATAATAATGGAAATAAATACTAGTGCCGTGGTTTTTAAGTTGTAAATGTTTAAGACTCAGCTGGGGAAACGAAATGAAAATTTAATAATATTTTCATCTAGTAAATAATAATAGCACTAATTAAGTATACAATGTCAAAGAGTTGTTTAAATATTTTTTAGTCTAAAATTCAATAGATAAAAATTAAAACCAATACTCGTAAATCCAAAAATTAAAGCAGTTATTTGCCAATATAATTCTTTTCCAGATTTAAACCCTTCCTCCAGTAGTGTAAAGTTGTATATGCAGAACCAAATTACCGATAAAATTAGCAGGAATAGAATAAAAGACTTTAAGCGTGATAAATGCTTCTTAGAGGCTTTTTCTTTTAAAAGAATAATGTAACCTGAAAGAAAAAAAGAACACATTAAAATATTACCAAAAACGGAACTTATATTCATTTCAATAAGATCTCCTGCATTAATTAATAGATCAAGGGAAATATAACTGTAAGCGCAGAGGATTAAGAAACTAATAGTAAATAACACTAAATATATGTTCTTGTTTAAATTCATAATAGTTTACATTTTTTAATTCCAATATCATTATTTTTTTCCGCCACAAGCAATTATCATGCTGGCGTATGCAACGGCAGCTCTTGCGACAGCTATCGGACAAGCATAAATGGTTACTGGATTTGGAATGCAAGTTGAACCTACAAAAACTATGGCGGCTGTAAAGGTAAGAATAGCTAAAGCACAAGCCCAACCACCTCTCGATTGCAAAGATATATTTTTATTATAATTTGATTTTGTCATCATCAATACATTGACAAATTCGTTGTATTTGGGAAATTCTGTACTTGTGCAATTTAAGGATAGCACGTTTTTTTGATAATTATTAAGAGCAAAATCAAAATTTACAGATTGTATGTCCTTATCAAGTTGTTCAATTAAATTAATATCATTCTCTTTGAAAAACCCTTTCTCAAGACCTATTTTTTGGATATCAATAACATCTAAAGTTATTAAATTTAAAGCCTCATTTTCTAGCAAGGAGGGAGTCTCAAATGGTCTGTTTGCATAATCCAAAACCGCTTGATAGATATTTGTTCTTGAATTGTATTGGTTAATATGAATAGGCTTAAGGTTAAGAAAGTAATCTTTACTATTCTCATACAATGAATATTCAAATTTATTTACTGAAATTAATTCTTCCTGAGGATTATTTGAACATGAAATAAATAGGATTATAATTGTCATTATAATTGCTAATTGTGGCTTTCTTATTCTTTTTAAAATAGTCATGGTTATTGAATTTTAAGGAAAATTTATTTGAACTTTCATTTGTTAACAATTTTTCCTAAGTGTTCGAATATTCGAAACTCCATTTACTTTTTATTGCAAATTATTAGACTTCTATTGATTTAAAAAAAGAAAGAAAAGTCTGAGTGAATAAGTCCGATATAAGTCCGGATATAATAGTTGATTAGCAATAATTGATTATAAAAGTTTTGATACTAGAGTGTTCTAGTTGGAAATATTGGACTGTGTAATGATATATCTTAACGTTTTTGAAAACCGTGGCATTGATTCTAAAGAATATTCTGGATTTGAGTTTGGAATAGATCGTATCTCATTTTTATTGCATCAATTTAGCGATATATGATTGTTGAATGAAATAGATGTACATTTCCTTGAGCAGTTTAGGTCTGCTTTGAAATTCTATCGAGATGTCGCAGAAGCTTTAACAGACATGCTTAACAAGAATCATAAGATAAAGTAACCGAGTTGTTTCATTCGATTTTGTTTTTTAACAGCGTAAATGGTTTATTTTTGCATCTCATTTGAAAATTCATGCATAAATAAGAAATGAAAAAAGACATACAAATTCCAGAGGTATCACACGTTTATATGGCGGTGGTACAAGAGCATAATGAAGTTGATAAAACCATGGACTGGAATGCCTATATCATCAATGATAAGGAAAGTACTTTAGAAATGGTGCTTATTGTATCTAAAGGATTTACCAGCGATAAGGAGACTTCTACCATGCGTCACAAACTGGAGAATCTTCCATCTAAGAGTTATGCCAAAATAGAATTGATACAAGATGATGTACTTGCGCTTAATAATGAATTTAAAGTGTCCTTTTTTGAAGATAACAAGATGTTCGACAAAACTTATCTGTTTAGAAAAAACACGATTAATGATAGCACATTACAAGTCATTCCGTTAATGGAAGTCAAAGGTGTTTTGGTGAAATAAGAATTTTAAAATAGAGTAATAATTCGTCGGGAAGCTAATATTTTCAACGCTAATCCAATTTATCAGTTAGTTTTTTAAATACTTTTTTAGCGTCTTTGCCTTCGTATAAAATACCATAGACAGCATTGATAATAGGCAATCTGGTTTTCTTTACATTTTTTTTATTGAGCAAAAAAGCACTTTTTGTGGCATAATAACCTTCGGCAACCATATTCATTTCCATTTGTGCCGATTTTACAGTATACCCCTTACCAATCATGTTCCCAAACATTCTATTTCTAGAAAACACAGAGTAACCAGTGACTAATAAATCGCCCAAATAAGCCGAGTTATTAATATTACGTTTCATTTTATGCATCTTTTTAATAAAACGTTTCATCTCTCTAATGGCATTACTCATTAAAACACTTTGGAAATTGTCACCATAGCCTAATCCGTGAGCAATTCCAGCAGAAATAGCGTATATATTTTTTAGCATTACGGCATATTCTGTTCCAATGATATCGTCGCTAATTTTTGTTTTAATATAATTGCTTGAGAGTTGGTTTGCAATTTCTTGAGCCTGGTTTGCATCAGCACAAGAAATAGTCAAGTATGATAAGCGCTCTAGTGCAACTTCTTCAGCATGACAGGGCCCAGCAATGACCCCAATATGATTAAACGGAATTTTATACTCCTTATGTAAATGTTCACCAACCAATAGCCCAGTTTCAGGAATGATACCTTTTACTGCAGACACCGAAACCTTATTTGAGATATCAATGTTTAATTTTTGTAATTCAGCATGAATAAAAGCAGAAGGAATTACAAAAATGAGTACATCGGCATAATTGGCAATTTCATTAATATCATTACTCAATTTAAGTTGTTCCATATGGAATTCTACAGAACTTAAATAATTAGGGTTGTGCTGGTGCTTTAAAAGATGTTCTTTGGCATAAACACTACGCATATACCAACCAACTTCATCGAGGTTTTCGCAAAGCATCTTTACAATGGCCGTTGCCCAACTTCCACTTCCAAAAACAGCATATTTTAATTCTGAAGCCATATAAGATTAAATTTTTAATAGTCAAAAGTACATAAAAAATCACGCTTTGGATCCTATTAATTTGTGCTTCGTCAATTTTTTGGCACGCAATTTGAAAACGCTATAGTATAACAATAATAAAAAGTGCTTATGAAGACTCTAAAACTACTTTCTAGATTTACCTTAATGGCCATAATATTTACCTCTTGTTCTTCTGAAATCATTATTGAAGATGAACCAGGGATTTCTTTAAACCAATTATTAAACACACATGAGCTATGGTATGTGGATATTAACCAGACTGTAGGTTATGGTGAAACACCTTTTTTACAAATAGCATTTACGATTTCGTTTAGAAACGGAACACTTTATGCCAATAATAATTTGGTTGGTATTGGTAGCCAAGGAGGCGGTTTTGGTATCCCAGTTGGTGCTTATGACGCTTATGATATGATTTTGGACGTGAACCATGAGATTGATGGTTATGAAACTTTTGATGTGTATCAAATTGATGATAATACGATAGAGCTCTATAACCCAAATAATGATACGTCCTATTTTTTACATGGATACCAACGGAGTAATTTTGATTATGACTTCGTGTTTTATGATAATATCCACTATTTCTTGCAGGAATATGAGGCCTGGGAAAAAGTATATACCAGTGAGGAAGGCGTCCTTAATGAATTTGATAATGAAAACTATTTGCAATTTCTATCAGGAGGAAATGATGATACATTTAGAAGCTCCCAAGATATAGATATTGCTGATGTAAGTGAATTGTACTGGGATTATACTGGGATTTATGGCGTGCAAGACGTGTCTGGAAATGACTATTTAAAAATTTTAACACTAGATTATGATTACTTCGACAATGAATATTTCGAATTGAACGTTATAGATGATGGGCTCATTGAATTGTATCACGCAACTTCCGGTACCTATTATGAATTTGAAGGAAGCGGATATATTCAGTTTATGAGAACATCTGAAAGCGCCAAAGGAAAGTCGAGTTCTACTGAAGTTAAAAAACGTAAACAAAAAACAGATAAAAAAGGAAACCCACGGGTTAAAACGAGGAACTAAAGTTTTGGTTGGTTATTTTAGTTTCTTAAACTGCTTAAAAGATATAATTTTTAAGCAGTTTCTTTTTGTCTAAAAAGTAAGATAAAGCACTTCACGAAGTCAATTATTAGATTATGTTTTTATGTGCTAAGTGTTGTTTTGAGAGGATTATGACAAAATCTGTTAAACTGGTTGTGATTTCTAAACTTCAAATTGAGAGCCTTAAATTTACTACATATTTATAAGCCTAGGGTGTGACTTTATTTTTTAAACGGGTCTAATGCATATACAATAACCCGGAATATTCTATTGTTAATTTTCATTTTCCAGTAAACTGATCATGACAATGGGTATTCATTAATCTTAAAAAAAAAGATATGTGCTTATTTTCATTTATTAAAAATGCAGGAGCAAATGTTTTCGGAATTGGAAAAACTGTAGAAGAAGAGGCTGCAGAGGCGCTAGCTGCAAGACAAAAAGCAGAGGCTACAGCAGCTTCAATTTTGAAAGAAACAATAACTAATTTGCAATTGAAAGTAGAAAATTTAAAGATTCATATTGAATATGATTTGGCAACCATTAGAGGCCTGGCATATAACCAGAAAACAAAAGAAAAAGTTGTTTTAGTGATTGGGAATTCTAAAGGAATTGCTTCTGTAGATGATCAAATGAAGGTAGACCATGAAGAGCCCGAGTCTTTGTTTTATACGGTAGTAAATGGAGACACACTTGGTAAAATAGCAAAAACATATTATGGAAATGCGATGAAATATCCCGAACTATTTGAAGCAAATAAACCCATGCTTAAAAAGCCTGATTTAATTTACCCAGGACAAGTATTACGAATTCCAAACTTATAAAATTGAATCTTGATACTTATTTTTATTGTAAACCTGTGTATGCAGGTTTTTTTTTGCTCCAGATTAAAAACAGAAAGAAAATAATTATTTGTAAAAATTCATTTCATCTAAATAATGCCATACATTTTCAGGGAGCATTGGCTTTATGTTTTTGCCTTCTTTTATAGCACGTCTTATAAATGTAGATGATAATTCCATGATGGGAGATACTACACGAATTACTTTTGGGTTATTATTAAAAACAGATACAACAGTACCACTTGAGATTCTTGGGTAAACATATATGAAAAAGCGATCCAAAATAACCTCGAAGTTTTTCCATTTATGAAAGCTTTTTAAATTGTCTTCTCCCATAATCAAAGCGAATTCATGACCGGGAAATTTTTCTTCTAAATGTGTAAGCGTATTAATAGTATAATTTGGCTGAGTTAAGTTGAATTCAATATTCGATGGCTTTAACTTTGGATAATCCTTAGTTGCCAAATACACCATTTCTAAGCGTTGGTGATCGTCAAGTAAAGTGCTTTTCTTTTTAAATGGACTATGGGGTGTCACTACAAACCAAACTTGATCTAAGTCACTCTGCTCTGCTAAATGATTTGCGATTGTTAAGTGCCCTACATGAATGGGGTTAAATGTTCCAAAGAAAAGCCCAATTTTCATATGCTAAAATTTAATTTGCTGTTACAAAAGTATTTACCAATTGGTAAGCTTCGTTGAGTGCTTTGTCTAAATTATCATTTTCAATAATAACATCAAATAATGGAGCAGTAGCTAATTCGGCAGAAGCTTTTGCTACTCTCATATTTATTTTGTCTTCACTTTCTGTTTTACGTTTTTTGAGTCTTATTTTTAACTCATCAATACTTGGTGGCTTCACAAATATGGACAATGTTTGCTCAGGGAATTTTCGTTTTATTCGTAAGCCTCCCGAGACATCAATATCGAAAATCACATGCTTCCCTAAGGCCCAAATACGTTCTACCTCAGTTTTTAAAGTCCCATAAAAGTTATCGCGATACACTTCTTCCCATTCCAAAAATGAATCATTTTTTATATTACTTTTAAAGTCTTCTAGTGATAAGAAGTAGTAATCTTTACCATCAATTTCAATACCTCGTTTTTCACGTGAGGTGGCCGAAATAGAAAATTCTAAATTTAGTTCGTTTTGTTTTAATAAATGTCTAACAATAGTCGTTTTGCCAGAACCAGAAGGGGCCGAAAACACAATAAGTTTGCCGTTATTCATTCGGAGATATTTTTAAAAGCCAAAATCTTGACTTATTATAATACGTTTAAAAGTTGTTCCTTAATTTTTTCAAGCTCATCTTTCATTTGAACCACTAATTTTTGCATAGGAGCATGATTAGATTTTGAACCAATGGTATTGATTTCTCTCCCCATTTCCTGACCAATAAAGCCCAACTTTTTCCCGTTTGAATCATCAGAATTTAAAGATTTAATAAAGTACTCCAAATGGTTCTTAAGTCTGACTTTTTCCTCGGTAATATCAAATTTTTCTATATAATAAACCAACTCTTGCTCAAATCTATTTTCGTCAACTTTTTCCTTTAATTCAGAAATCCCTTTTCGCAATCGTTCTCTAACACTTTCAATACGTTCAGGGTCTATGGCAATAACCTCATTTAATAAGTTGCTTATATTCTCAACGCGGTCTATAAAATCATTTTCTAGAGCCTGACCTTCTTCGCTTCTATAATTATATATTTTAGATAAAGCATTGTCAATTTCTTTTTGAATAGATTGCCATTCGTTTTCATCAATCTCTTCGCGTTGGGTATTTAAAGCATCCGGCATACGAAGAGCCATTTTTAGAAGTTCGGTTTCATCTCCGTTTACAACGGCCTTAAGCTGTTCTATGTATTTTTTAATAACAGGTTCATTTAATTGAGTTGAAGTTTCTTCTCCTGTCATTTCCATATATAATGAAAAATCTATTTTACCACGCACAAGTTTAGAAGCAATAAGTTTTCTAATACTTAATTCTTTTTCTCTATATATTGAAGGCATTCTAGCATTCAAATCTAGGTTTTTACTATTAAGTGATTTTAATTCAATAGAAATTTTTTTAGTAGGAAGCTGTAAAACAGATTTTCCATAACCCGTCATTGATTGTATCATTCTCAAAATTTAAAAGTTGCACAAAGATAACTAAAACACCTTAAGTTTTATAAAAGATATAAGGAAGGTAGGTAAATACTTAAAAGTTTAACTTTGCTTTTAAAAATTTAGATAATGTATACAAAACAGTTTGATATTAGGTGGAGTGATATTGATGCAAATAAACATTTAGGGAACTCAACATATATTGATTATATGAGCCATACTAGGATGGCTTTTTTTACAAAAAAAGGCATCGGACTTGAAACTATGGAAACATTTGGGTTAGGCCCTATTGTCTTTTATGAGCATGTATATTATTTTAAGGAAATATTGCTTGGAAGTCCAATTACTGTCAGTTTAGAAGTTTCGGGTTATAGTGAGGAAGGAAATTTTATAAAGTTTGAGCATAATTTCTATGATCAAAAAGGAAAAAATCTGGCTTTTAGTGAAATGTTGTTTTCATGGATTGATTTAGAAACACGAAAATTAGGCGCAGTTCCAAGCGAGTTATTACAAATAATTGAAACTTTTCCAAAGTCTGAAAACTTTAAAACATTAACAAAAGCCGACACCAGAAAATTTGGTAGAACTCCAAAAGACCTCATATAGATTTTTAGGTACAAGATAAAATTCCGTAATTTAATAGGATAAAATACTAACACTAAAACTAATAATTATGGAAAACATGAATTGGCTAGCGCTAGTTGCTGCAGCATTTTCTGCTTTAGTAACAGGGTTTCTTTGGTACAACCCTAAAACATTTGGTACAGTCTGGATGAAAGAATCGGGGATGACTGAAGAAAAAGCAAAAAACATGAATCCTGCTAAAACTTATGGATTAGCGGTGATATTTGCATTTATGGCAGCGGTATTCTTACTAGGAGAAGTAATGATTGGTGGTGCTAATGGGGAAATTCATGGAGCAGAACCTTTCTTAACATTTAAACACGGAGCCCTGCATGGAGCAATGGTGGCTTTATTTATTGTATTGCCTGTTTTTGCTACAAATGCATTATTTGAACAAAAATCATTTAAATATGTAGCTATAAATGTGGGTTACTGGGTCGTTACCTTTGCCGTAATGGGAGGCATCGTGAACGCTTGGGTATAATCTGAAACACATTAATTTAATGAGAGGCTGTTATGGCCTCTTTTTTAGTTTTAAATGCCGTATGTTGTTTGTGTTCTTTAATTTTAACACGCCTTATTAAGAATCGGATAATGGTGTTTATTAATGGTCTTTTATGCCTAATATAAACCGTTAAATCTGCTGGTACTGCGCCAATCGTACTCTTAATTTCTGAAGCTGTTCTTCCAAAATTTATATGAGAAACCTGTTTCTCAATTCCGATTCTAACATAGTCATTTAAAATTCTTGGATATATGGCGTACTTTTTATTTAACTCATAATTTAACCCGATAAAATGGGCGTCTAAATGATTGTTGTTTGCTAATGCAGTAAGAAAACCGATGAGTTTGTCTTCTAACAGGTAAGCCTTTACAATAAAATTTTCATGATAAATTGCTCTCAGTTTTATATAGGTATTCAAATCTAGAACTTGTGCATTGAAATTCGCATTTGCAATCGTGTTTTCGTATAGTTTTTGAAGTTCATCTTTATAAGTTGCAAAATCAGATTCTGAAAATATACGAGTTATTAATGTATTACTGGTTTTATCTGCTTTATTCACTTTGACTCTATATTTTGATTTCAAAGCTTTTTTGTAATCCTCGTACGTTTTCCAATTTGAATCGAGTTCCAAAATCATATTTGGTTCTACTCGCATCGAGGAAAACCCGAAATTCTTGAAATGATTTGTTAAACCAAGGGATTGATTTAAAAAGTCCTTAACCAAAACGGCATGTAATGGTTTTGTGCTATTTGCTAAGGCATTAATTTCTTTAGCGATTGTTGTTAAAACAGCTTTCTTGTTTACTTGATCGCCAATAAAAACACCATGTTCCCCACTTAAAAAAATATTCCCACCAAACATAATTCGAATACCGCTGTTACAAAATAGAGCGTGAATAAAGCGCTTTAACCGTGATGAGATTTTTATGTTTTTTAAAATGGCATCAACACCCAATTCAATAGTCTGTGTTAGTGCTATTGCAACCGCGGTATTGTGATTCGAAATTAAAATGTACTTGAAACTAATTTTTTTATTAGAACTTTCAAAAGCATTTAAAAATTCAGGGCTGAAATAAGCGTTATGGGTACAATTTAGGTCTTCCCAATGCTTAGAAGGGATATCATAAACAGCGTTGTAAATAGTACTAGTAAATGAATCCATTGTTGTTTAGTCGCAAATTTATTTAAAACTTAAAAGCTACGATTTTTCAAGTTCAGTCTTTGCTGCTTTAATGTTTTTTTGTGAATTCCCAATAAAAATTTTAGAACCTGAAAGGATAACAGGACGCTTCAAAAAGGTATAATGTTCTAGTAAATAATGTTTGAAGTCGCGTTCAGTTAAATCTTGGTTTTTTAAATCCATTTCTTTATATAGTTTAGCTCTTTTACTAAATAGGGATTCGTAACTGCCCGATAGCCCGTGCATTTCTTCAAGTTGGGTTGCCGTTATTTCTTGTGCTTTTATATCTTGAAGTACAAATTCAGAAGAAGGATTAAGTTCTTTTAAAATTCTAAGACAAGTATTACAAGTTTTTAAGAAGTATATTTTTTTCATGACCAACTAATATTAACTTTACAAAGAAAATAAATTCGACAAGAATAGATGCTTTTTTAAATATAAATAATATGCAATACGCTCTGGATATAACCCTGAAAAATAGAAAAATATTGAATTCTATTATAGAGAAATTTTCTTTAGAAGAATTGAATAAAGTACCTGATGGCTTTAAAAATAATTTAATATGGAATATTGCTCATGTTATAGTTACTCAGCAGCTTTTAATATATAATTTATCAGGATTGCCAATGTTAACGAGTGATGCCATGGTTGTGACTTATAGAAAAGGATCAAAAGTAGAGCGTGATTTAAGTCAAGACGAGATCAATGAAATCAAGGAACTGTTGTTTACATCAGTGGAGAAATTAAAAACGGATTATGAAGCAGGTTATTTTAAAACCTATACGGCTTACACAACGTCTACAAATAGTACAATGACCAATGTAGAAGAGGCTATAGCTTTTAATAATTTTCACGAGGGCATACATTTGGGATATATACTCGCACTAAAAAAATCAATCTAGAGGAATGGATTACTATGCAATTGCTACGGTATTAATAGTGCTTTCTGCACTTTTCGGATATATTAATGTGCGTTTTTTAAAGCTGCCAATAACCATTGGATTAATGGTGCTCACTATTATTTTTACACTAATCTTAATTATAATTGGACAGTTTGACGACACCCTATTATTGCAAGAAAGAGCATTTATAGAAGGGATAGATTTTAAAGCAGTATTGTTTGATGTTATGCTTTCTTTTCTATTGTTTGCTGGTGCTATGCATACAAATTTCGAACAATTAAAAATTCAACGTTGGCCCGTTTTAATATTTGCAACATTAGGTGTTTTGGTCTCTACTTTTTTGGTAGGTATTATAATGTATTTCGTACTTCAATTAGTAGGTCTGGAAGTTGCATTCATTTATTGTTTGCTTTTTGGAGCTTTAATTTCACCAACTGACCCAATTGCAGTGTTGGGGATATTAAAACAGGCAGGGGCCCCTAAAAAACTAGAAACTAAAATTGTTGGAGAATCCTTGTTTAATGATGGTGTTGGCGTGGTTGTGTTTTTAACACTTTTAAAAATAGCAGAGGGAGGTAATCATGTTACTATTGGACATATTGCTGAAATGTTTGCAGTAGAAGTGCTTGGAGGGGTTGCTCTTGGTCTATTTTTGGGTTGGATAACCTATAAACTGATGAAATCTATTGACGATTATGATGTAGAGGTTATTATAACAATTGCTGTGGTTATGGGCGGGACACTTCTTGCACAAAAATTTCACATATCGGCACCATTAGCAATGGTTGCTTGTGGTTTAATGGTTGGTAATGATACCGTTAGAAATGCGGCAATGTCGGAAACTACAGAAACTTATGTCGATAAATTCTGGGAGCTTATTGATGTGTTATTAAACACCATATTGTTTGTGTTGATAGGAATGGAAATGCTAATATTAACTTTTCAAGTAAATTATATAATCGCAGGAATTTTAGCTGTACCTATTGTGCTTTTATGTAGATACTTATCATTGTGGTTTCCTATTAAATTCTTTGCAAAAAAATTGGATTTTGTACCCAACACAAACTTAATTATGACCTGGGGAGGACTTCGAGGAGGTATTTCAATTGCATTGGCACTAAGTTTAACTCAAGAAATGCACAGAGAACTATTTTTGGTAATTACTTATATTATTGTTGTGTTTTCAATTATAGGACAAGGACTAACCGTTGGGCCTCTAATAAAACGATTTGCTAAATAAAGTATTTTAATTTACATTCAAAAGAGCAGCTGATTCATTATAAGGAATCGTAAATTCTGTAATGCCCATTGCATACGCAGCAATTTCATATACATTATAAAACAAGTTAACACCGTCATTGTTAAACCCAATATTTTCTGGTAATTGAAAACCTTCACCAAAAAAATAGTCTTCAAAGTTTATTCCATCTGAAGTTTGAATGGCTGCGTTAAAATGTTGTTGTGAAAGATTTGTAAATGCCAATTTGTTAGCAATCAAATCATCAATTTTTAATAATTCCCCAGTACTTGGATTAAAATTTAAAAAAGTCACGTTCATGTTACCATGTGCCCCGCCAGTGTTAAGGTAACTGGTTAAGGCTATTGAAATTATTTCTGAAGACTGGTACGTTACTTCACCATCAAAAGTTGCTTCCCAAACTAATGCATTTTCTTCAAAATCATTTTTAAAAGTTTTATATTCTGTGTCAAACTTTTCTAGTGCATCTGCTAATATTAAGTTGGTTTGGTCATCGCTAAAGTTGAGTGTATTTGAAATATGATTTTCTATTGTTACATTAATTAAATCGCCAATAGCGGATTCACCGTCTACTCTAGGAGCATTTATTTCTATAATTGAATTTTCACTATACTCTAAATTAAATTCTGTAAAAGATAGAGACACCTCTTCATTACAGGAGTAAACAATGATTAGAATCAAAAAGGATAAAAGAATTTTCTTCAAAGTGAATTGTGTTAATGATTAAGGTTGTTTAAAGATATTGTATACTTTTGAATACAACGAATTATAAACGAAATTTGTTGCAAACAATATACATCTATGAAATTCAATACTAAAACGATTCACGGAGGACAAGAACATGATCCTGCATACGGTGCTGTAATGCCGCCTATTTATCAAACAACTACTTATGCACAAACAACCCCAGGAGGACATAAAGGTTTTGAATATTCTAGAACTCATAACCCTACTAGAAAAGCTTTGGAAAATGCCTTTGCGAGTATAGAAAACGGAAATTATGGTTTGGCATTTGGTTCAGGTTTAGCGGCTATTGATGCCGTAATTAAACTTTTGGAACCAGGAGATGAAGTGATTTCTACTAGCGATTTATATGGTGGGACTTACCGTTTATTTACTAGCATTTATGAAAAGTTTGGCATTAAATTTCATTTTATTGGCATGGATAAAGCTGCAAATATTGAATCATATGTTAATGCCAAGACTAAATTAATATGGGTAGAAACCCCAACAAACCCAATGTTGAATATTATTGATATTAAGGCGGTGTCTAATGTTTCTAAAAAACACAATCTTTTACTTGCAGTTGATAATACCTTTGCAACTCCTTATTTACAGCAGCCGTTAGGTCTAGGGGCAGATATTGTTATGCATTCCGCAACAAAGTATCTTGGCGGGCATAGTGATGTTGTTATGGGAGCGTTAATGGTTAATGATAAAGATCTGGCAGCGCAGCTTTATTTTATACAGAATGCAAGTGGTGCTATATGTGGGCCTCAAGATAGTTTTTTAGTACTTAGAGGGATTAAAACACTTCATATTAGAATGCAAAGACATTGTGAAAATGGCAGGGCTGTTGCAGAGTTTTTAGCCTCACACCCAAAAATTGAAAAGGTATTTTGGCCAGGCTTTGAAACACATCCTAATCATGCTATTGCAAGAGATCAAATGAATGACTTTGGTGGGATGTTGTCATTTACAACCAAAGGGAATAATTATGAGGAATCGATTAAAATAGTAGAAAAGCTGAAAATCTTTACGCTAGCCGAGTCTTTGGGAGGTGTAGAGTCGCTTTCTGGTCATCCGGCGAGTATGACACATGCTAGTATACCAAAAGAGGAACGCGAAAAAACTGGAGTTGTTGATTCCCTAATACGATTAAGTGTGGGTATTGAAGATGAAGAAGACCTTATTAATGATTTAAAACAAGCCTTATCGTAAATCAAAAATCTTCTATTTTAAGTGTCGAAAAAATATTGCGAAATTTTAAAAAAAAGGGGGTTGTTTTTAAAGATAACGTATATTTGTGGACACAAAATTCAGTAAAATATAATTACTACAAAATTTTATAGATGAAAAATAAAATAGATGGTTTTTTAGATCTTGTAAAAGAAAGAAACGGGAATGAACCAGAATTCTTGCAAGCCGTTGAGGAAGTTGCAGAAACGGTGATTCCTTATATCGTTAAGAACAACATTTATCACGGTAAAAACATTTTATTAAGAATGGTAGAGCCGGAACGTGCATTGACTTTCAGAGTTTGTTGGGTAGACGATAGCGGTGAAGTTCAGGTTAACAGAGGGTATAGAATTCAAATGAATTCGGCGATTGGCCCTTATAAAGGAGGCTTACGTTTTCACCCAACTGTGAACATGAGTATTTTAAAGTTTTTAGCATTTGAACAAGTGTTTAAAAATAGTTTGACAACCCTTCCAATGGGTGGTGGAAAAGGAGGAAGTGATTTTGATCCTAAAGGAAAAAGTGATAATGAAATTATGCGTTTTTGTCATTCTTTCATGAGTGAATTATTCCGTCATATTGGCGCAAATACTGATGTTCCTGCTGGTGATATTGGTGTTGGTGGGAGAGAAATTGGGTTTTTATTTGGAATGTACAAGAAATTGCGCAATGAGTTCACAGGTGTTTTAACGGGAAAAGGAATGACTTGGGGAGGTTCTTTAATTAGACCAGAAGCCACAGGATATGGAAATGTGTATTTTGCTCAAAACATGCTTGAAACAAAAGGTGATTCTTTTAATGGAAAATCGGTAGTAATTTCTGGTTCTGGGAATGTTGCTCAATATGCAGCCGAAAAGGTAATCCAATTGGGAGGTAAAGTACTTACTTTATCTGATTCATCTGGATATATACATGATGCAGATGGTATTGATAGTGAAAAGCTAAGTTTTATTATGAATTTAAAAAACGTAAAACGAGGTAGAATTAGCGAATATTTAGAAGTATATCCTAATGCAACTTTTGTAAAAGGAAGTACGCCATGGAGTGTTAGCTGTGATATTGCATTACCGTGTGCAACTCAAAATGAGTTGGATGGAGACGATGCTGCTGTGTTGGTGAAAAACGGTTGTATTGCAGTTAGTGAAGGTGCTAATATGCCGTCTACCAAAGATGCTGTTGAAGTGTTCCATAAAGCAAAAATATTATTTGCTCCTGGGAAAGCATCAAATGCTGGTGGAGTTGCGACTTCAGGATTAGAAATGACTCAAAATTCTTTACGTTTCAATTGGACGAGAGAAGAAGTTGATGAAAAGCTAAAAGATATTATGTCTAATATTCATGATGCCTGTATTGAATATGGTAAAGATGAAGATGGTTATATAGACTATGTTAAAGGTGCAAATATTGCAGGATTTGTTAAAGTAGCAGATGCTATGTTAGCTCAGGGTGTAGTATAACACTTATTTATATTGACGATTAAAAGCTTTCAGAATTTATTTTGGAAGCTTTTTTATTTTATAAAACATATGATATCAAAGCAATTGTCGTTAGATATAAATATATTTGAATCTTGAATCTTATTTGATGAAAAAGAAAAGGCTTTTATTAGTTATTGTGTTTTTATGTACGGTTAGTATAAAAGCACAAGACTTTACGGCGTTATGGGAAGGGCATTTTTCATATTTAAAGATTAAAGATGTTGTACAAGGGACTGATAAAATTTATGCAGCCTCAGAAAACGCCATATTTAGTTACGATTTAGAAACATTTCAAATCGAAAATATTACTACTGTTAACGGACTCTCAGGGGAGTTTATTTCTACATTATATTATAGCGAAAATTCTAATCAGCTAATTATTGGTTACGTTAATGGCTTGATTGAAATTATCCAGGAATCAACAGATGAGGTGATTACTATTATCGATATTGTCGAAAAGCAAACCATTCCTCCTAATAATAAAAGAATTAATCATTTTAATGTGCATAACGATAAGGTGTATATTGCGACTGATTTTGGAATATCGGTGTATGACTTGGCGAGATTGGAGTTTGAAGACACTTATTTTATTGGTAACGGAGGTAGTCAAATTCAAGTTGGTCAAACGGCTATTTTTGAAGATTATATCTATGCGGCATGTGCAGATAATAGCGGAATTAGAAGGGCTTTATTAAGTAGCCCTAATTTGATAGATTATCAAGAATGGACTCAAATTGTATCTGGAAATTTTTCAAGAATTGTAACAGCAGTTGATAAATTATATGCCACTTCCACTAACAACCGGATATATGAAGTAGTCAATGCGAGTCTTAATCAATTGTTTACTTATACTGAGACCACTTTAGATTTAAAGAGTTTTAATAATTATTTAATCGTGACAACGAAAGAAGAGGTGTTTGTGTACGATAGCGACTTTAATTTATTGGCAAGTCCAAATGTTATTCCAGAGTTTGACACAGAATTTACAGCTGCTATAGCGACAATGGAAGGAATCTTTATTGGAACTGAAACTTTTGGAGTTTTAAAAACTACTATCAATGAGCCTGATGAATTTCTTGAAATTCATCCCGAAGGGCCATTAAAAAACAACACCTTTTCTGTCCAATCAGGATTTGGAAGTGTTTGGGCTACTTATGGTGACTATGATGTATATTATAATCCAACCCCAATTAAAAGGCGTGGTATTAGTCGTTTTTATGACGAAGGATGGACAAACATTCCTTACGATAGCTTGCTAGGAGCTACAAGTTTAAATACTATTTCTATTAACCCATTTAATCCGGACCAAGTTTTTATTAGTTCTTTTCATAGCGGATTATTAGAGATGAATAATAATGTCCCAATAAAAAGACATGATAACACAAATAGCGGACTTGAATCACTTATTTTATCTGGATCTCCAGGTTATGTTAGTATTCGTGTTTCTGGAACAGCCTTTGATACTAGTGGCTTATTGTGGTCAATAACATCATTGGTTGAAAAACCATTAAAATCATTTGATTTAAACTCTAACCAATGGCGAAGTTATGATTTTACAGATTTAATCCTAGATCCCATCAGTGATAATCTTGGATTCGAAGAATTAATCCTTCACCCTTCAGGGACAAAATTTATTGCGTCATTTTCACTAGGAGTCATTGGGTTTGATGAAAATGGCGGCAATCAATTGTTGAAAAACATAAATGTAGAGGAAGGCAATTTACCGACAAACATTGTAAGGTCTTTGGCTTTAGATAAACGAAATCAATTATGGATTGGTACAGATAAAGGATTAAGAATATTATATAATACTTCAAATTTTTTTACCGATGAAAATGTAACTACCTCTGCTATTATTATTATGGAGGATGGGATTCCAAAAGAACTTTTGGCAGAACAGTTTATTTCTGATATTAAAGTAGATGGTTCTAATAATAAATGGGTAGGAACTATTGGAGCTGGATTGTTTTATTTTTCATCTGATGGGCAACAAACAATTTTTCATTTCACAAAAGACAACTCTCCATTACCATCAAATAATATTAATGATATTTCAGTCGATAATGAGAGAGGTGTTGTTTATATAGCGACTGATCGAGGTTTGCTTTCTTTTAAATCAGGAGGGTCGGCACCTTTAGATGGTTTGACCAATGCTTTTATCTATCCAAATCCTGTACGTCCAACTTTTAATACCGCTTCAGATAAAATTAAAATAAAAGATATTAGTGATAATGTTAATATTAAAATAACAGATATCGCAGGTAATTTAGTTGCCGAAGCACAGTCTAGAACCAACTTAAGGTATAAAGGCTATAATTTGGAAATTGATGGTGGAACGGCATATTGGAATGGAAAAAATTTAGCAAATAACATGGTAGCGTCTGGAGTGTATTTAATAATGCTTTCTGATTTAGATACTTTTGAAACTAAAGTATTAAAACTAATGATTGTTAGATAATGCTTATTTCTACAAAAGCCATAGTGTTATCAAAATTGAGGTATAAAGACAATGACCTTATTATAAAATGTTATACAGAAAACTTTGGCATATGCAGTTATTTAGTTCGCAATGCTCTAAAGACTAAAAAAGGTAAATTTAAACCTGCATATTTTCTGCCTTTATCCCTTTTGGACATTGAAGCAGATCATAAGGACAATCGCTCGCTACAGTATTTTAAGGATATTAAATTGTATTGCAATTATAAGAGTTTGCATACAAACATTATAAAAGGTGCTATCGTAATGTTTCTTTCGGAGTTGTTGTCATCAGTGTTGATTGAAGAAGAAGAAAATCAAGCATTATATAATTTTTTAGAAACAGCATTAGTATGGTTTGATGAAGGAGATGTCAATGCAAATTTTCACTTAATGTTTTTGGTTGAACTTACTAAATACTTAGGGTTTTATCCTGAATTACCACAGCAAAATTCGAAATACTTTAATTTAGAAGACGGGAGGTTTCAAACGGTGCCTTCGAGTGTATATTCTATTTCTGGAGATAATTTTAGCATTCTTAAACACCTATTAGGTATAAAATTTGATATAAGTAAATCATTAGAAATAAATTCAAATCAAAAACGAGAGTTTTTAAGTATGATTTTACTCTATTTTAAGCTACATTTGGACGGTTTTAAACAACCTAAATCTGTAACAATATTAAATCAAGTTTTTAACTAAAATATGAAGAACATTATTGTCTTTTTTTTATGTTTAGCATGTTTTATAATGCAGGCTCAGGAAATTACAGTTTTAGATGAGGACTCTAAAACTCCTATTCCAGGGGTGGCGGTTTTTAACAATTCTAAAACAAAGAGTGCGGTTTCAAACCTGGAAGGAAAATTGTTTTTAGATGTATTTTCTAAGAATGAAAGAGTAATTTTTCAACATATCTCCCATATAAGGTCCGTTTTTATAAAATCAGAAGTTCCAAGAGTGATTTATTTGAAGGCTAAATCTCAAGATTTAGGTGAAATTGTCATTTCAGCTTCTAAGTTTGAGCAAAATAAAAAAGAAGTTCCCCAAAAAATTATAAGTATTAAGGCCGAAGACATTGAACTTTCAAACCCACAAACAAGTGCAGATGTATTGCAAAACAGCGGTCAAGTTTTTATTCAAAAAAGTCAACTGGGAGGAGGAAGCCCTTTGATAAGAGGGTTTTCGACAAATAGATTATTGCTTTCGGTTGATCACGTGAGAATGAATAATGCCATTTTTAGAGGTGGGAATGTTCAAAATGTAATCTCTATTGATCCGTTTGTAATTCAAAACACTGAAATAATTCTGGGCTCAGGTTCTATTATCTATGGTAGTGATGCTATTGGTGGTGTTATGAATTTTTATACCAAAAAACCAAAATTATCTCAATCGGATTCGCTCTTTTTTAAATTGAATTCAGTACTGCGGTATGCCACTGCCAGTAATGAGAAAACAGGACATGTAGATTTTAATTTAGGCTTTAAAAAATGGGCTTTTTTAACCAGTGTGAGCTATACTGATTTTGATGATTTGAAAATGGGCAAATATGGTTCATCGGATTATTTAAGAACAGAATATGTTAATACCGTTAATGGCATTGATGCTATAGTTCAAAATAATGAACCAAGAATTCAGAAGTTTACAGGGTATAATCAAATTAACCTCTTGGAAAAAATACGTTATGAGGCCAATGAAAAATTAAGTTTTGAATTGGGATTGCATTATTCAGCAACCTCAGACTACCCCCGGTATGACAGGCTAATCCGCTACAGAGAAGAAGATTTGCGTTCGGCAGAATGGTATTATGGTCCCCAGAAATGGTTTTTGGGAAATCTTCAAATGACTAAACTTGGTAGTGGTTCAAATTTGTATGATAAGCTGAAAGTTACAACAGCATTTCAAAATTTTAAAGAAAGCAGGATAGATAGAAATTTGTATTCAGAAAATCGAAGAGAAAGAAAGGAACGTGTTAACGCTTTTTCTGCAAATATTGATTTTGAAAAAACAATTTCCGAAACTTCGAAAATATTTTATGGGGCTGAATATATTTATAATACTGTAGGGTCTTATGGTAGAGAAATAAATATACTCAACAATGAATCTCAGGCCATTGCTTCGCGTTATCCAGACGGCTCAACATGGCAGTCCTGGGCGCCTTATGTGAGTTACAAATACAAACCCAATAAGAAGTTTACATTTCAATCGGGCATTCGCTATAATCATATTGCTATACGTGCAGATTTGATAGATAATAAGGTATTTTTTAATTTGCCTTTTAAGGATGCGAATATAAACACCGGTGCAATTACAGGAACAGCAGGTCTTAATTGGGCGCCAAATAACATCATATTATGGAAACTGAATACCTCTACTGCATTTAGAGCACCTAATATCGATGATATTGGTAAAATATTTGATTCGGAACCAGGATCAGTTGTGGTGCCAAACTCTAATTTAGAACCAGAATATGCTTATAGTGGTGAGTTAGGCTTAGTTTTAAATTTCAATAATGATATTATTTTTGATTTGGCAACCTATTATACGTATTTAGATAATGCATTAGTGCGACGGGATTTTAGTATAAATGGTGAGAGCCAAATGTTGTATGATGGAGAAATGAGCGATATTCAGGCAATTCAAAATGCATCTAAAGCCTGGATCTATGGATTTGAAGCTGGAGTAAAAATTGTCTTTAACCAGCGTTTAAAACTGAGTTCTCAATATAGTATCGTTGGCGGAACAGAAGAAGATAAAAATGGAATAGAAGTCCCCGTTAGACATGTAGCGCCTAGTTTTGGAAACACACACCTTATTTGGGAAAAGAATAAATTAAGATGGGATGCTTTTTTAAATTATAACAGTGAATTAAGCTTTAGTCAATTGGCGCCTTCAGAAATCGATAAAGATTATATTTATGCCAAAGACAATAATGGGAATCCATATTCACCATCTTGGTATACCTTGAACTTAAGATCCCAATATCGAGTCAATTCGACAACCTCAATTGTTGCAACTGTTGAAAATATTACCAATCAACGATACAGATCATATTCTTCAGGAATTGCGGCACCAGGATTAAATTTTATTTTAGCATTTAAATATAGTTTATAAAATAGATAGGACTGAGGCTTAAAAGTCAGACTTAGAATTTTATTTTAATGGACTATTGTTATTTTTGAACTATGTTCCCTAAAAAAAAGACTTATACAGTAGATGAGGCGAAGAAGAAATTAGCGTCCTATTGCGCCTACCAAGAACGCTGTCATAAAGAAGTTACTCAAAAATTAAAAGATATGTCTATGATTCCAGAAGCCATAGATGTTATACTCGTTTATTTATTAGAGCATAATTTTCTAAATGAAGAACGATTTGCCAAATCCTTTGCAAGGGGAAAGTTTAGAATAAAAAAATGGGGAAAACGTCGGATCTCTTTAGAATTAAAGAAAAGAGAAATTTCTAAGTTCAATATTAATAGTGCTCTTACTGAAATTAACGAAGAAGAATATCTAGAAACTTTTAATGAATTGGCCGAAAAAAGACTCTTTTATATTAAGGAGGCCAATAAATTAAAACGAAAAAAAAAGCTAGTTGACTATTTACTGTACCGTGGCTGGGAGTCACCAATGGTATATGAAAAAGTTAATGTATTAATAAAATAATCACTAAATTTCATATTAAATAAAACTCTAAAGGATGAGAAAGATACTTACATTATTAATGTTTTTAAGTTTAACAGCGTCAAATGCACAAGTTCAAAGTGGCGCACAACATTTTTGGAATTCGCTTCAAGAACTTTGTGGCAAAACTTTTGAAGGCACACTAGAATTGCCTGAAAATGACGAACAATTTGGCGGGAAAAAATTAGTAATGCATGTGCGTTCTTGTAGTGAGAATGTGATAAAGATTCCTTTTTTTGTTGGTGATGATAAATCGAGAACATGGGTGTTTACAATTAAAGATGATCGTATAACTTTGAAACACGATCATAGACATGAAGATGGGAGCGCAGATGAAATAACCATGTATGGAGGGACAACTACCAATTCGGGTCAAGAAACAATTCAACTATTTCCTGCGGATGAAGAAACGACTAACTTAATTCCTGCGGCATCAACTAATGTATGGTGGGTAACATTAAACGATTCGGAGTTCACTTATAATTTGAGACGCTTAGGGACACCACGTGTTTTTCGCGTGAGTTTTGATTTAAGCAAACCCATAGAAACTCCAGAGGCCCCTTGGGGCTGGAAGGATTAATTATCCTTGAAATATAAATGAAATATAAAAGAGGTGATTGTGATTTTAATCGATCTGTTTTTGACCTTTTATTTTTGCAATTTAGCACTAGCTTTTGCCTGTTCGTTACGTTCAATTTTATGATCTGGACGGGTCCATTTTGGTTTTTCACCTAAAGCTTCAAACTGTGAACTATTAGCTTCTACAGTTTGTGGTTGTACTTTTTTAGTAAATGGTTTTTGCGGGTTTAATCCTAAAGTATCAAACATTTTCATGTCTTCATTAACATCTGGATTAGGTGTAGTAAGTAACTTATCACCAGCAAATATTGAATTTGCACCAGCAAAGAAACACATCGCTTGACCTTCTCGACTCATTTGAGTTCGGCCAGCACTTAATCGTACTTGAGTTTCTGGCATTATAATTCGAGTAGTTGCTACCATGCGAATCATATCCCAGATTTCAACAGGTTGCTCGTCTTCTAAAGGAGTTCCCTCAACAGCGACTAAGGCATTAATTGGTGTAGATTCTGGTTGTGGATTTAAAGTTGATAACGCCACTAACATTCCGGCTCTATCTTCTATTTTCTCACCCATTCCAATAATCCCACCACTACAAACGGTGACATTGGTTTTACGAACATTTCCAATGGTGTCTAATCGATCTTGATATCCACGAGTGGAAACCACTTCTTTATAATATTCTTCTGAAGAGTCCAAATTATGATTGTATGCATATAACCCAGCTTCTGCTAATCGTTGTGCTTGATTTTCTGTAATCATACCCAGCGTACAACAAACTTCCATATCTAGTTTATTAATGGTACGAACCATTTCTAAAACTTGATCAAATTCTTCGCCATCTTTAACATTACGCCATGCCGCACCCATGCAAACTCTAGAGCTCCCTGTAGATTTTGCGCGTAGAGCCTGAGCCTTTACCTGCTGTACAGTCATGAGGTCATTGCCTTCAATATTGGTGTGATAACGTGCCGCCTGCGGACAGTACCCACAATCTTCTGAACAGCCTCCTGTTTTGATAGAAAGTAGTGTAGATACTTGTACAACATTTGGATCGTGATGTAAACGATGAATTGTTGCAGCTTCATACAGCAATTCCATCATAGGCTTATTATATATCTCTAGAATTTCTTCTTTTGTCCAATTGTGTTTTGTCTCGCTCATTTGAAATGAAATTTTTACAAAAGTAATTATAATGACTAAGATACCTCAGGTATGTTAGTAAAAATTATCATAAAGATCTGTAAGATTTCTAAAACTTGACAGGATTCGATATAGTCCTTCGGAAAGATTCAAGATATAGAATAATTAACCTATTTTAGTTTCATGAATAAATTGCAAAAGTTGAGAATTGCACTAATTGGATTGGGAGATATTGCTCAAAAGGCATATTTGCCAATTGCAGCTAACCATGCAAAAGTCAGCGCTATACTTTGTACAAGAAATTTACAGGTATTAAAAAAACTTGCATTGCAATATCGAATTGATGAAGCTTATTCAGATTTAAATACTTTGATTAAACATAGGCCAGATGCTGTAATGATTCATAGTACAACCGAAAGTCATTTTGAGCTTGTATTAAAACTATTAAATGCTGAAATCCCGGTGTTTGTAGATAAACCACTTTGTTATTCTATTAAAGAGGTGGAAGTATTATTGAATTTGGCAACTCAAAAACGAACCCTACTATATATTGGGTTTAATCGTCGTTTTGCACCTCTAATTCAGTCTTTATCACAACAACAACAAAAACCGGTTCTAATCGATTGGCAAAAAAACAGGGTTAATTTACCTACAAACCCAAGAGGTTTTGTTTTTGACGATTTTATTCATGTAGCAGATAGTCTTCGGTTTTTAGCCAAAGGAGCGATTGATAATATTCAGGTATTTTCAAAAAAACAAAAGGGGCAATTGGAAATTTTACAAGTACAATGGCAACAAAATGAGACCTTGTTAAGTGGCACTATGAATCGCATAAGTGGTGGCGCAGAAGAACGTATTGAATATTATACTCAGGATAACAAATGGCAAATAGACGAATTAGTTTCTGGAGTTCATTATCAAAACGGAAAACAACATCCGCTAGTTTTTGACAACTGGGAAAATACTTTATATAAACGTGGTTTTATAGGTTTATTTGATGATTGGTTGAATGCTTTGCAAACAAATAAATTTGATGATAACCGTATTCAAGATATATGGGATACACATGATTTATGTGAATGTATTGTGAGTAAAATTGTTTGATACAATATAAAATCCGCTTCTAAAGCGGATTTTATATTGTAATATTTATTCAGAATCTTTAGAGTCGTCAATGATTTCTGTGATTTCTGAGACTTCAGGATCTGCTTTTTGATCTTTACCTTTTAAATATTCCGGTAATTCCATTCCAGCCATGTTAAACATTTCTTGTAATCAATTTCAGTAAAACAGAATTAAAAAAAGTGCTATTTTGAAAGTAATATGGTCACTGCATTTCCTCCAAATCCAACAGCATTTATGAGTATATTATTGATACGCTTAGGGGGCGTTCCTTTAGAAAAAGGGGAAGGTACGAATTGTTGGTTTTGGAGCATTAATATTGCAAACTCAATACTTAGCATTCCAGAAGTACCTAAAGTATGACCTACTTTCCACTTATTAGTAGTCAAAGAAGGAATTTTGCTACAAAAAACTTTTTTAATTGCATTAATTTCTGCAAAATCTCCTTTAACCGTTCCTGGTGTATGGGTAATGATAATATCAATGTCGTCTGGTGAAATTTCTCCTAATGCCATGCGCATTGAACGCTGGAAACAGGTGCCTTCAGCCGATAATGATACATTGTGTTCTAAGATTTCGGTAGCGTAACCAAGGCCTTTAATAATCGCTAGAGCATTTGCTTGTACTCCTTGTTCTAAACAAGCCATAGAGGCACCTTCGCCAAGCACCATTGAATTTCTTGTTTTGTCTAAATCTAAAGCACGACAAGGGTAGTCGGAATTGGAGGTCGAATAGATTTTTAAGGCTTGCATTTGTGCAACGGTAAATGGTGTTAATGGCGCTTCACTTCCACCCACTAAAAATTTAGAGCACATTCCAGAGTTGATCCATGCAATGCCATTTAACATAGCATGTAGTGCTGTTGAGCAGGTTATAGAATGAGAAATCTCTGGGCCTTGAGTTTGTAAATCGTGCGCCACCCATGACGAAATATTTCCTAAGGTTGTTGTTGGAGATGCTAATGTTTCGGCAGTGTGTGAATTTAAAAACTGGTCGTAATAAGTTTCAAAAAGTTGAGTTGCACCACGTGACGAACCTATATTTATTCCAAAGTTATCGCGGGCATTCCATTCTGCTTTTTGAATAGCCTCACGAGCAGCATAAATGGCAAATAACACGGTGTCATCTAAGGATTTGTATTTAGCATCAGAATGTCTTAGACTTTCAATCTCTTGTTTGGCTCCCAAAGGAAGTTTGGCAACGAACGCACTGAAATTTGGAAATGCTTTATTTGCAATACAATGTGTATTGTTTTGATAGTTTTTCCAGGTCTCTTCTAATGAAATTCCTAAAGGAGACACAGAAGCAATAGCTGTAATGGAGATGGGTTGTTGCAAGCGTTTTTTAATTTTCAACAAAAATAAGACTTATGGATTTTAAATCTCATTTTTTTTGAACTTGAAAGCGAAAATTATAAGGCATGTAACAAATGCATCAGTTTTACTACCTATCTTTAAAGAAATAACAGCAGAATTATTAATCAACGCAATTAAAAACAGAAGTTATTGTACTTTAGGATATCAAGTGACGATTAATAGTTATAAATCAATAGAGAGCTATACATATGGAAACACAACAGAAGAAAAGTTGGTGGGGTAGAAATTGGCCATGGGTATTACCCGTAGGGGGCTGTTTAACAGTAATTCTCCTGTTTGTATTTGGAGTTGGCGCTATATTTTTTGGGGTCACCAAGGCTTTAAAAAATTCCACACCTTATGAATATACCGTAGAATTAGCAACAAATGATCGGCAAGTAATTGCTGTACTGGGAGATGATATCGATACCGATGGTATGTTTAGTGGGAGTATTTCGCTTGATGATGATGGTGGAGAGGCGGACTTTGTAATTCCGTTAAAAGGCGAAAAAGGAAAAGGCTCATTGGTGGTTAAAGCCAAAAAAATTGACGGGGAATGGGTTTATGAAAAATTACATGTGCTTATCAAAGATACTCAGGAGCAAATTAATTTACTGGATAAAACTTTAGAAGGTATTTAAGGGATTACTGTATTTAAATTATTTCTAAAGCATCTTCAATGCTGCGATATACTTTTTCTAATTGAGTATTTGTAATTACATAAGGCGCTAAAATATAAATGGTGTTTCCTAAGGGTCGTAAACAGACGCCATTGTTCATGAAAAACTTAAACAATTTGTTTCTTAAATCGCCATAACGATCCATTTCTATATTTAAATCGAGAGCGTAAATAACACCTAACTGACGGGTTTCAGCAACTTTGGGATGATTTTTTATGTGGTTATCAAACGCCTGATGTGAAGCGCTAATACGAGATATATTATCTTGAAATTCTTTAGACTCTAATAATTCAATCCCTGCTAAAGCAGCAGTACAGGCAATAGGATTTGCAGAATAGGTATGTCCGTGAAAAAAGCCCTTAGAAATATCATCACTTAAAAAAGCCTCATAAATTTCCTGAGAACAAGATGTTATTGCCATAGGAACCATACCTCCGGTTAAAGATTTTGCTAGACAGATAATATCGGGTTGCTCTGTTAAATGTTCAGACGCAAAATGTTTCCCTGTTTTTCCAAAGCCAGTCATCACTTCGTCTGCAATGGCTAACACATGGTGTTGCTTAATAATGCTTATTAATTCATTTAAAAGTGATGCATCATACATTTTCATAGCTGCGGCACCTTGAACTAAAGGTTCATAAATAAACGCGGCAACGTTCTCCGTAGAAAGGAGTTCACTTAGTTGTTGTTTAACGATTTCAAAATTGCTTTTTGTTGGGACAGGGATTCGTGCCACATCAATGAAAAACTCTTCAAAAGGGCCATTGTATATTGATAATCCGGACACACTCATAGCGCCAAAAGTATCGCCATGAAATCCGCCTTCTAAAGCGATAATTTTACTTCTTTTTTCGCCCCTATTAAAATGATATTGTAATGCCATTTTGATGGCTACATCAACCGAGGTAGAGCCATTATCACTAAAAAATAATTTATTTTGATTCTCGGGAAGAATTTTAATGAGTCTTTCCGATAATTTTATGGCAGGTTCATGGGTGAATCCTGCAAACACAACATGGTCCAATTGGAGCATCTGCTCATGAATTTTTTCAATAATATAGTCATTACTATGTCCATACATACAAGTGTACCAAGACGCAATACCATCAATATATTCGTTTCCTTTGTCGTCATACAACACGGCGCCCTTAGCTTTGGTAATCGCCAGATGATTTGGATGTAATTTATGCTGTGTTAATGGGTGCCACAGGTGTTTCTTATCGCGTTCTTGTAAAGACATTTATTTGCTATTGAAAAGATAGGTCAAATGTACAATACTAATACATAAAACCACTCCTAAATAAGCCACAAACAACAGCCACATTACCGATATAGCAAAGAGATGAGACATGGTGTTGGGGAATACAAGGATTAGTTCTGAAAAAAGGACAGCAATGCCATAGACCATCCATGTGGTTTTAGTTATTTTTTGAGGCATTTCTACCCAAATAAAAGGGATGAAAAGCCCTAAAAATAATAAATGAAGCCAGGCAATTAGAATGAAGCGATTGTCTTCAACGAGTAAAGCAACCGTTGGAATGCTGCCTACTATATTTGCAAAAGCAATAGTTAGAAGGATTCCATAAAGTATTCTATATTCCTTTTTTGATGCTAGAAAAGCCTTTTTCAATGATAAAATGAGCAGGAAAAGAAAAATGGACCCTAAGCCACCAACAACATTAATACTCCAATGATTAAAACTGTAATCCAGTGAATGCGCATAGAGACAAACAAGGCTTAAGGTGATGATGATAAGATGTTTTTTATTAAGAATTACGGTTGATTTTTGTAATAATCCAGCAAGTAACCATAAAAATAAAGATCCGAAATATTGAAAATGTAAATAGAAGAAAATAGCTTGCTGATACCATGGAGAATCCTGCATTTCCATTGCCATTAAAGGCCCTAAACAATAGGGGCCAATCGAGGATATGAAATGAAAAATAATGCCTATTTTTATTAAAGAGACAATGAACTTATTACCTTTTAATCGTTTCCATAATCTGATTAGTAATATATAGCTCAGCCATAAATGAAGGGTAGAAAATAAAATTGTAAACAGGGCGTATCCTTGAATAATAAATGCCACTAGCATCACTGCTACACAAACTTGAAGTGCGATATAATACCTAAAAGAAATTCGGTCTATACCCTTAGTAAAGTTGGTCCAAAGTAGAACAATTAGAGCATTAAATAAAAGACCTAAAAGCATCACATGCGAATGGGAGTGCAACACATTTTTTAACGGAAATTCAGGAATTGCCTCAGCAAAGGCATATCGCAATACTAAACCTAAAGCAGCACCTAGAAATCCGAAAAGGACAGGGTAAAACCAGAGATGTTTTGTTGTAATGGGCTTCATCTATAATTTTTCTAATCTTGCTCTAAATAAATCAGCGTATTCTTTAATTACATTAGTGTCAAAATAAGGCTCTTCGTCCACCCGACCAATGATGGGAACATTCGTCATTTTTGAAATGATATGTTCAGTGGTTTTATGTTCGTTTCCCGAAAATATAATAGCAACCTCAAAGCCTTTTGATTTAAGAGTATTCACTGTTAGGAGTGTGTGGTTAATGCTGCCTAAATAATGTCTGGACACTACTATCACTTTATAATTTGCTTGGATAATATCTAGAATTGTTTGAGTCTCGTTTAAGGGAACCAATAAGCCTCCGGCCCCTTCAATGACCAGGTGGTTCTTAGTTTTGGGAATTTTAATTTTTCTTAAATCAATTGAAACACCATCAATTTCAGCTGCTGCATGAGGACTCATTGGGGTATCTAATGCATAACTGTTGGGATGAAATTTTGAGGTCGTATTGGAGATTAATTGTTCTACTTTTTTAGTATCACACTGATCTAATTCTCCCGCTTGTACAGGTTTCCAATAATCGGCTTTTAGAGCTTCAATAACAATAGCTGAAACTATTGTTTTTCCAACATCAGTTGAAATTCCTGTGATGAATATTTTTTTCATTTTAAATCAAATTCTTTATTACAATCTTCACATTTATACTTGTATTTGCTGTGAAAAGGTAATGTTCCAAATAGAAACCCAAGAATGAAAGCAAAAAAGGATTTAATGTCTTTAATAGTTGAAAAAAGGGACACTTTTTTACTATTACATTTTGGGCATTCAATAAGCTCTCCTTCATCGCCAATAGAATATTTCTCAATAGATTTGAGTATGTTTTCAGCTTCTTCCGATTGACTGGTTAATACTTTAAGTTTTACACCGCCAATTGCATTACTGATCAATGGATCAGTATCAATAGTTAAATTGTCTGATAGATAAACTTGGATGCCATCTGCTTCTAAACGCCCTTTTATTATTTGGGCTTCTGAAGAATATTGAAACTTGGCAATCGTTTTAAATGTTTCATTCATAGAGATGCAAATTTACTTAACAAGAATAAGACTTCTGTAATTTGTTGTTCAGAATTATAACTGTGTAGACAAAAACGTAGCCGTTCCTTGCCAGCAGGGACCGTGGGAGATAATATCGCTTTTACATCAAACCCTTGTTCTTGGAGTTTTGATGCAATTCCTTTTACATGATCATTCCCAGAAATAATACAACAATGAATGGCAGAATCACTTTTAATAAAAGCATGTTCAAGTTTTAGTCGTTGAAGTTCTAATTTGAAAAATTCAATATTATGAGCTAATTGTATAATTGCAGGATGAGAGACTTCACCTCGGTTCGATATGCCTAATTCGCTGTACGCTGATTTAATGGTGGCTAAAGCATGAGGAGGCAAAGCCGTTGTATAAATAAAACTTCGTGCAAAATTGATTAAATACTGTTTGAGTGTGTTGTTTCCTAAAATTACTGCGGCATGACAACCTAAGCCTTTTCCAAAGGTAACTAGTCGGGCAAAAACATCGTTTTCCAAACCTAATTCTTGAATTAGTCCGGAGCCATTGCTATTAAAAACGCCTAAAGCATGCGCTTCATCTACAATAAAATGTGCCTTGTGGTTTTTGCAAAAAGCTGACATTGCCAGCAAGTCTGGGCTATCGCCATCCATAGAGAATACTGATTCTGTGACGATGTATATTTCAGTTTCTAAGGGATTTCGACTACGCTCGGTTTCACATTTTTGCTTTAAATCCTCCAGATTATTATGTCTAAACTTATAAGCTTTAGCATGACTCATTGTAATCCCATCTCTTATAGAGGCATGTATAAATTCATCATACAATATAATATCACCGCGTTGTGGTACAGAGGAGAAAAACCCAATATTTGCATCATATCCAGAATTAAATATAAGTGCTGCTTCAATATTATGAAACTCACAAAGCATCGTTTCAACACTGTTAAATAATTGATAATTTCCCGAGAGTAAACGTGATCCTGTAGAACCGTTTTTTGATATTTTATGCGCCGCTAAAAAATTGTGAGTGTTCTCAAATATGACTTTAGATTTTGAAAACCCTAAATAGTCATTGGTTGAAAAATCCACCAAATTATTTTGAATACCAAGTTGTCTTAGCGCGTTTTTTGTTTTGCGATCTTGAAGTTTTGATTGTAGTTTTTCAGGAAATGTACTCATCTTAAAACAAAGATATACAATGCCTTTGCAATAGTTAAATAATTAAACTCAAAATTCAAAAATTATCTTTTTATAATAAAAAATTATTGTTTTACGATAATTTTATTACATTTGCAATATCAAAAAATTTTAAAAATGAATTTTAATCAATCAAAAAAGGAACATTGGAGTTTTAGTTCTAAAATAGTTTTCAAATTTATCTTCACCTATTTTGTTTTATTTATACTCTTGTTATTTTTATCGCCCTTTTTGGAAGGTCCAATGCGATGGTTCGCTGAAAATATTCTGAATTGGGGTGCTAATTTTCATATGGATAGTACGGGTAGCGGAGACCGGTCTTTTGATTATGTGCGTTTAGGGTTAAATGTAATTTTAGCGGTGATTATTGGAGTGATATGGTCAATCTCAAAACGAAAACGTGGCTCCTATACCAGCTTATTGTATTGGTTTCACGTGTCACTTAGAATTTTTCTATTTGGAGCTATGGTGCTTTACGGAATGGTTAAAGTATTTAAAGGTCAATTTGGAGGCCCGAGTTTAGAATTACTTCTACAACCGGTTGGGGAGATGTCTCCTATGGGATTGGCTTGGACCTTTATGGGGCATTCTATGGCATACAATATTTTTCTTGGTTTTGCCGAAGTATTAGGTGGTGTATTACTGCTTAACCGTAAAACACTTACTCTAGGGAGTATGATTATTATTGGTGTAATGACCAATGTAGCGATAATGAATTTCACATATGATATTCCTGTAAAATTATTTTCTATACACTTGGTTTTAATGGCGCTCATTCTATTCATGATAGATGGAAGACGCTTCATAAAGGTGTTTTTAAAAAATGAAATCGCTGAAAAAAACATTCATTTTGTTCCTGCTATTAATCCAACGATTAGAAAGTTTATATCTGGCACAAAAGTTTTTGTAACTGCGCTACTAGCAATTGTTATAGTTGTGCAGTGTTTTGTGAGATTTGATATGAGAGATCAGCTTAAAACAAAATCGGAACTATATGGAATCTGGGAGTCGCGGGTATTTGTAAAAAATAGTGACACCTTAGCGCCGTTGCTAACAGATGACTATCAATGGCGTTACTTAATAGTGGATTTAAAGAAGAAGGCGGTTATAAAAAAGATGAATGATACTTTAGACAGGTATATATTAGAAATTAATGAAGATCAAAAACGCCTTGTTTTAAGTCGTGAAAGTGATACGCTACCACATCATTTTTTGTATGAATTAGTCGACCCTGAGACCTTACAATTAAAAGGGCTTTTAGATGGGGATTCACTTTATATTCAGTTTAAACACAAACCAAAATCAGATTTTAGACTCCTCAATAGAAAATTTCACTGGGTGAATGAATCTACATATAATTACTAATAACAGACGTACAAAATGGATTCAAAAACGAGAATAATAAAAGGGAAAAAATTAGAATGTGTTATTTGTAAAAATGATAGGTTTTGGGCTAGAAATACATTGATGAATACACCAAAAATGACTTTTTTTAAGTTAGATTGGGCTAATAAATCGGCACTAAACTATATTTGTGATCATTGTGGCTATGTACATTGGTTTATGAATAATTAAAATATAATAACATGAAAAAAGTAAAACTCTTATACCGTCTTCTGGTTTTTATAAATATTTTGACTATTATTTTAATTGGAGTTCAAACTGTTTTTTTGGTAATTCCAGATCTTTTCCGTGCTAAGGCTTATGAAGAAAATGTTTTTGGGTCTTTTAACCATCTCGTTTTAACATCGCTTTTAGCGTTAATTGTAACAGGATCATTTAAGATACAACAAGGGATACATTACATTATAAAAGACGGATTTTTTAATCCCAAAAGTGAAATGAAATTTAATTTGGCAGGGAAGATATTTATTGGTTTTGCACTGAGTAGATTGCTTTATATTATCATTACGATGGGCACATTTAAATTAAATGAAATAATCAACGACTCGATTCTAGCTTTTGTAGTGGTATTATTGGGTATTGGGTTATTGATCTTTGCCGATTTTATTAAAAATGGTGGAATTTTAAAAGAAGAAAACGAATTAACAATATAGTTATATGAAGACCATTAAGATTTTAAAAGTATTAATAAATATATTATATGTTTTATTAATTGCGGTATTTGGACTAGGTGTTGCTTTTTTAATAGCAGTACTCTTTTTTAATGAGCAGTTACCATTCTTTTTACAGGGATATAAAATGCTGTTTACTATGTTTAATTGGAAATTATTTTTAATCCCGTTCACAACGGTAATTAATTTTATTTTGTTTGTAATAGCTATCTATTTTTTAAGAAAGTGCATCAAACCCTTTGATACTTCAGAGTTTTATTCAATTGTTGTTATTAAAAATTTAAAAAGAGCTGGAGGCTTGTTTGTGTTTATAGGTATAAGTACTATAGTTTTTAGATTAATAGCAATACTTTATTTTCAAAATCAAATGCCAGTAATTAATGGATATACTGGGCTGAAAACTACTGGGGCTATAACGTCATCAGTTGATATATCCGTTTTATTTTTAATCATAATTGGCTTGTTCTTTTTACTTTTTAGTAAAGCATTTGCAAATGCAAAAGAATTAAAACAAGAAAACGAATTAACCATTTAACCTATGGCTATAATTGTAAATCTTGATGTGATGCTTGCTAAACGCAAAATGAAAAGCAAGGATTTGGCAGAAATTGTTGGAATAACCACCGCAAATTTGTCCATCTTAAAATCTGGAAAAGCCAAGGCTATCAGGTTTTCTACCTTAGAAGCTATTTGTAAGGCACTAGACTGTCAGCCCAGTGATATTTTGGAATATGTTGAGAACTGAAGAGAGGTCTTTTATGTGTTTCTAGTCATTTTGGCTAAAAGGAGAAACCCCCTTTGAGTAAACCAATTGGGATGAGATTTCTCAATCGTCTCTCTTTCGAAATGACAGATTCTATCTATTGACAATTCATTTTTTTTAGGAGACATCATTTTTATACCTTCGATTTTTTTTATACTCATTCTCAAATAGACTATTTTAGTCACTTATTTACTGATAATATTTTAATACTTAACAAGGGTTTTAAAAACGAATTGTAACATTAAAATAAAATCGTTGTCTTTAGTGAAATATTATAATTGAATTAATGACATTCAGTGATAAAATTAAAAACACTATTCAATCATGAAATGAGCCATTTTGAATAAATGGCGAATTTGATTTGACAAACACTAAAATAAATAACTTCCAGATGAAAAAAACACTGTTATTATTAGTCTTATTGGCATTTTTTAATTGCAAAGAAACGACCACCGATGACTCTTCAAAAGGGATATCATCAGTATACACTATTTCTTTTGAGAACGCGGTACACCATGAAGCTACTGTAGATGCAATATTTACAAATTTAGAAGCTGGTGAAGTAGAATTTAGAATGAGTCGTACCTCTCCTGGACGTTATGCCTTGCATGAGTTTATGAAGAATATCTATGCCGTAAAAGTAACTGATGGCAAGGGCAATGTTTTGGAAAGTACACGACCAGATCCATATTCTTGGAAGGTTAAAGGACATGATGGAACCCTAAAAGTGAGCTATACCTTGTTTGCTAATCGCGGCGGAGGAACTTATGCTCAGATTGACGAAACACATGCACATTTAAATATCCCAGCTACATTTATCTATGCACCAAGTTTAGAAAACGATGAGATTGAAGTGACCTTTAATGTTCGTGAAGATTTGGGGTGGAAAGTTGCTTCCCAATTAAAACATGTAGAAGGCAATACTTATAATGCTAGAGATTTACAGTATTTTATGGATAGCCCAACAGAGATAAGTAATCATGGGGTGCGTTCTTTTGATGTTGATGGACAAACGGTAAATTTAGTATTACACCATAATGGAACCGATGCTGAGTTGGATGAGTATTTTGAAAAGGTAAAGAAAGTTGTTTTGGAACAAGAGGCAGTTTATGGCGAGTTACCAAATTTTGATTATGACAATTATTACTTTCTAGCCTGTTATATTCCGAATGCATCAGGAGATGGGATGGAACATCGTAATTCTACTATTTGTACCTCTACAAGAAGTTTGGCAGATGGCGGAATGGATAGAAATATTGGTACTATTTCACATGAGTTTTTTCATGCCTGGAATGTAGAACGTATTAGGCCACAATCTCTTGAGCCCTTCAATTTTGAAGAAGCAAATATGAGTGGAGAGCTTTGGTTTGCTGAAGGATTTACAAGTTATTATACTGCATTAATGATGTGTCGTGCAGGATTAATGAGTCATGAAGATTATATTAATGGCTTATCAGGAACATTTAATTATGTATGGAATTCTCCAGGACGCCAATTTTTTACACCTATTGAAATGAGTTTTCAGGCTCCATTTGTAGATGCGGCACGATCGGTAGATCCAGTAAATAGAGGAAACACTTTTATTTCATATTACTCTTACGGAAGCGCTTTAGGATTGGCTTTAGATTTATCACTTCGTGAAAAGAATTTGAATTTAGATGATTATATGAAACTGGTTTGGACTACCTTCGGAAAGGTTGAAAATCCATATGCAATTTCAGATTTGCATGACGCCCTTAAAACATATGCCGGAGCCGAATTTGGCGATAACTTTTTCAATAATTACATCTACAAAACTGAGATGCCAGAGATGAAACGTTTGTTTGAAAATGCTGGAGTGTCTTTAACTCAAGATAATACACAAACTCGTTTTGGGGCTAGAATTAGAGATGGGAAAATTAGCAGTAATACGAGTATGGGATCATCGGCTTATGATGCAGGTTTAGAGAATGGTGATAAAATTATTCAAATTGGGGAGTACATATTAAGTGACGCCCAAGATTTTAACTTTATAAAATCGAAGTTTAAACCAAACGATACCGTAAACGTTATTTACGAACGTTTAGGGAATACAAAAGAAACAAGCTTAACATTTAAGATTGACCCTTCTTATACTATTGCATTACTTGAAGATGCTAGTGAGGCACAAAAAGCATTAAGAAATGCTTGGTTAAATACTAAGCAATAGAATAATATTAATTAACGTCTTCGATTAGCTAATAATGGCGGTGGTTCTCCTGTAAAGGGGTTCCGCCTGCTAATGCTTTTGGCGTCCATTCCTGCAGCATTTATTACGGCTCTGTCACCATAGCGTTCGCGCATATTGTCTATGGCTTGACTTAAGTTGAGGTGATTTTCATTGTCTTCAAATAAATTGACCTGATGGCCGCCCTCAACAAGGTGACTAAATTTTACGCCAATAAGGCGTACTAATAAACGTCTGTTATAAAGCTTTCGAAATAGATCTAAAACTACAGGAATAATAGTATGATCCATACCACTGTATGGAATACGTTGCTGCTGTGTATAGGTTTGAAAATCGGAATAACGAATTTTAAAGGTTATACATGCCGTGAGTTTATGACCGCGGCGTAATTGGTAGGCTAAATTTTCGGTCATGGCAATGAGAATACTTTTTAGCTTGATATGGTCGGTCGTATCCTTATCAAAAGTACGTTCGGTAGAAATGGATTTTCGTTCATGATATTGCATCACGGGGCTATTGTCAATACCATTTGCTTTTTTCCAAATACTCAAACCATTTTTGCCAAGTACCCTCTGCATAAGCTGCATGGGCATTTCCTGAACCGTTTTAATACGTTTTACCCCTAAATCGCATAACGATTTATAGGTAACCTCACCAACCATTGGAATTTTTCTAACGGACAAGGGTGCTAAAAAGGGCTTTTCATCACCTTTTAAAATGTGTATTTCGTTGTTGGGTTTGGCTTCTCCTGTGGCTACTTTAGAGACCGTTTTATTAATGGACATTCCAAAAGAAATAGGCAATCCGGTTTCTTTCATAATGCGTTGACGTAATTCGGAAGCCAGTTTATGGCAACCAAAAAACTTATCCATCCCCGTGAGATCAATATAGAATTCGTCAATAGACGCTTTTTCATAAAGAGGCACATTTTCTTTGATAACACTAGTGACATCTTTTGAGAAATTGGTATACACTCCAGAGTTTCCACGAAGTATAATGGCTTCTGGGCACAATTGTTTTGCCATACGCATCGGCATTGCCGAGTGAATGCCAAATTTCCGTGCTTCATAGCTGCACGATGCTACAACACCCCTGTCAGATGTGCCTCCAATAAGGATCGGTTTTCCAATTAGTCGATTATCTAGTAAGCGTTCGCAAGACACAAAAAAAGTATCCAAATCCATATGCACTATGGTTCTGTCTTCTAAAATCATACAGCGACATGTTTTGTATTATCATGGTATCTTGGATCTTCAATAATAGCTTGTCTATACATGGAAATAACTTCAATATTAATGCAATCAAATTCTTCTAAAACCTTTCCTATAATTTTATAAACGCCCTTGCCTCTAAAGGGGTATTTTGCTGCCACAGGAGGAAAATGAACGGTATCTATAAAACCGCCTTCACGATCTAAAAAAGTTCCGAAATACATCATTTTTTTATTTGAGGTTATGGTGTGTTTGGTTGTGATTAAATAGCCTTCAATGGTGATAATTTTATTTTTATAACTAAGCAGTGCTTTTGCAGTTAAGTCGTTTTTTGAAGGCTTTGATAACAGTTGAAAAGGACTGCAAAGCGGGAACCCTAAAAGCTCCATTTCATCAAAAGCATTTTCTAAAAAACTACTTAGCAGTTCAGGCGTTTTGTAATTTATTTTTTCAGTTTTGAACAATGTGACTACCTGCTCTTCAAAATTGACTTTGCTAATTTTTAAATGTGCTTCCCAAAGTAATTCACGTTTATTAATTTTAGTAAAGCGGAAGGCATTGATTTTTACTAGAATTGAAATTTGCTCGATAGAAATTGGCACACGCTCTATAAAATCATCTAAGTTCTCAAAAACACCATTTTGCTGTCGTTCAGAAAGTAGTTTTGCTATTGTTTTTGCTTCTAAAGCATGCAGAAACATGAAGCCTAAATAAATTGTTTTGTTTTGAATATAAGTTTCTCTAAAACTATTGTTTACACAAGGGGCTTCTATGGTTGCACCATGTATTCTCGCTTCGTTTACGTATAATTCTGTTCTGTAGAAACCTCCAAAGTTATTAATGGTAGCTACCATATATTCTAATGGATAATAGGCTTTTAAAAATAGGCTTTGGTAGCTTTCAACAGCATAAGAAGCCGAATGTCCTTTAGCAAAAGCATAGCCGGCAAAACTTTCTATTTGTCTCCAAATTTCTGCAGTAAGTGCTTCTGGCTTTCCGCCCTGTTTACAGTTGTCAAAAAAGAGCTGTTTTACTTTTAAAAACTCATCACGGGAACGAAATTTTCCTGACATCCCGCGACGTAGCATATCTGCCTCTCCCAAATTTAAACCCCCAAAGTGATGTGCTACCTTAATGACATCTTCCTGATAGACCATAACGCCATAAGTTTCGGGCATAATATCTAATAAAATGGGGTGTGCATCTTTACGGCGTTCAGGATAACGATACCGTAAAATATATTCACGCATCATACCCGATTTTGCAACACCTGGCCTAATCACAGAACTTGCCGCGACCAAGCCTAAGTAGTTATCGACTTGTAATTTTTTGAGCAGCATTCGCATTGCAGGAGATTCTACATAAAAACAGCCAATAGCTTTCGCCTGCCTCAGTAACTCTTTAATACGGGGGTCTTGTTTAAAGCGTTTAATATCATGAATATCAATGGGAGGTTCTTTGGGATGATTGTATTTTACAATGGCTACGGTATCCTTAATTTTTCCTAATCCACGCTGACTTAAAATGTCAAATTTATAGAGCCCAATATCTTCTGCCACAACCATATCAAATTGGGTGGTAGCAAATCCTTTTGGAGGCATAAACGTAGCGCAGTAATAGTGAATAGGTCGTTCGGAAATAATAATGCCTCCAGCATGAATGCCTAAGTAGTTTGGAAACCCTTGAATATACTGACTGTAAATTAGAACGAGTTGTGATAATTTATCGAGACTTTTAATGTTATACTTTCCTCTGGTGAGAATATCCATTTCAGCTTTTGGTAGCCCAAAAACTTTGCCTAACTCACGAACTGAAGCCTTAAATTTAAAGGTATTGTATACCGCAATAAGCGCAGTGTGTTTAAAGCGGTTAAAAATAAATTTAGTAATATCATCACGATCTGTCCATGAAAAATCAATATCAAAATCGGGCGGATTTTTTCGATATAGATTAATGAAACGCTCAAAGTAAAGATCTAATTCTACAGGATCTACATCGGTTATCCGCAATAAGTAAGCAACAATACTATTGGCACCACTGCCACGACCAATATAAAAATAACCCTTGCTTCTGGCGTATTTTAAGATTTTCCAGTTGATTAAAAAGTAGGATACAAACCCTTTTTCTTTAATAATACCCAGTTCTTTTTCTATACGGGTATAAATAGCTTTGTCCGGATTTTTATAGCGATAGTTTAAACCTCGATAGGTCAGTTTCTCTAATAGTTTACAATCTAAAATTTCGTTATTGGTATACGATTTTTGATTGTTCGGGCTGGTTTTTGAAAAGTCGAAATCAATATGACAATTCTCCAAAAGTGATTTTGTGTTTTTAAGAAGTTCTGGAAATTCTTGATAAGTTTCATACAGTTCATCATAAGGTAGCATGGTGTCTGTTTCCTCTCCTTGTTCACTTTTTGAGAGCTTACTTAATAAGGTGTTATTGTCAATAGCACGGAGTAAACGATGCGTATTGAATCCTTTTTTGTTTTGGAAAGAAACGGTTTGAAGGACGACTAGTTTACTTTGAAAATTATTCCATTTAGAAAATTTTAGATGGTTTAGATCTTGTGGTTTTATCCCTAAAAATTCATTTGCATTGAGCGTATAGTTTTTATGATGTTGATAAGGATAAACAACAAAAGTGTCTTCCAGTTGGGGAGCACAATCAGGAATTTTTAAAGAGGAATCATGCAGAAATAGAGACAGGTAATTATTGATATTTTGAAAGCCGCTATTGTTTTTTGCCAGTAGAATAAATTGTTGCTGTGCGCCATTTCTAAAATCAACACCAAGCACAGGTTTTACCTCATATTTTTTTGATAATCTCACAAAATCTAAACATGCTGAGGTGTTATTAATATCTGTTAAAGCCAATGTCTGCAGGCCATTTTTTGATGTTATGGCAAGCAGTGTTTCAGGCTTTATAGTGCCATATCGTAAGCTGTAATATGTGTGACAGTTGAGATGCATATTGTTAGGATTAACAAAATTAACTACAATATGTAGTTATTGTTGCTTATATTTGTAGCAAATGAAAAATATTCAAATAAATATTAGACATCTTAGAAAATTAAAAGGATTTTCTCAAGAACAGTTTGCTGAGGAATTGGCATGGACACGATCTATAATTGGTTCATATGAAGAGGGACGCTCTGAGCCATCAATTGATAAACTTATTGAGTTGTCAAATTATTTTGATATTCCTATTGATATTTTGGTAAAAAATGATTTGAGAGCTGCTAAAGACACTTCCTTTATTGAAGTTGGAAATAAACGGGTTTTGTTTCCTGTAACGGTCAACGAAACCAATGAAGACTTAATTGATATTATTCCGGCGAAAGCTTCGGCAGGGTATCTTCAGGGCTATGCAGATCCTGAGTATGTAGAACAGTTGCAAAAAATTAAGCTTCCCTTTTTACCAACAGGAACACATAGGGCTTTTCCAATTAGTGGAGATTCAATGCTCCCTGTAAAAGATGGTTCTTTTGTGGTTGCGAAATTTGTTGAAAGGGTAGATGATGTGGAAGATGGAAGGACTTATATTGTGCTTACAAAGGAAGATGGCTTGGTCTATAAACGGGTTTATAGTAAAATTCAAGAAGAACGCGCTTTGATACTACATTCAGATAATAAATTTTATGCGCCTTATAAAATCGCGGTTGAAAATGTCCTGGAGTTATGGGAGTTTACCTGCTGTATCAATACACAAGAATACGATGAAGAAGAGTTGAAATTGAGTAGTATTGTGAGTATGTTTCAAGAATTGAAGGTTGAATTGAAGTCAATTAAAGGTTTAGAAAATCAATTTTAGTGGGACGTATTATTTACAAAATAGTAGAAACAAATCAGGAATTGCGTCAAATACTGGAGTTACAACGTATTAATATCCCATCGGTAATTTCAGAAAATGAAAAACAAAAAGAAGGCTTTGTAACCGTGCATCATACGTTTGAAATTTTAAAGGCAATGAATGATAAATGTGCTCATGTTATTGCCGTAAATAATAACGAAGTAATTGGTTATGCCCTTTGTATGCTTAAAATATTTAAAGACGAGATAGAAGTACTTCGTCCAATGTTTGAGCAAATTGACAGTTGCGTTCAAGCTGAAATAACATATTTTGTAATGGGGCAGATTTGTGTTGATAAAGCATATAGAAAGCAAGGGGTTTTTCGAGGCATGTACAAATTTATGCAACAAGAAATGAGTCTTACATATGATTTGATAATTACCGAGGTGGATATAAAAAACACGAGGTCACTCAATGCTCATTATGCTATAGGATTTAAACATTTGCATTCGTACAATTCTAAAAACCAGAATTGGGAGCTAATATCCTGGGATTGGTTCTAACTAAAATTAGTTTATCTTCAATTAAAGGGGCTTTTTATTATTAAATATTCAAATATTTTCTAATAAAAAAACGCTAAATTTAGGGCTGTCTCGAAGTTGTTAAATACCTAGAAATCTTAGTTTTATATTCACTCTTTTAATCCACGTTTTTTAGTATGCCTCTTTTAATTGTAATTTCAGGAATAGTATTATTGTTCATTTTAATAGCTGTATTTAAGCTTAATGCTTTTATTTCTTTTGTAATTGTTTGTCTCCTAGTAGGGATTTGTCAAGGCATGGCATTAGATAGTGTGATTCAATCCATCCAAACCGGAATAGGAAATACACTTGGTTTTTTAGTCATGATTCTCGGGCTTGGAGCCATGTTGGGAAAACTGGTCGCCGATAGTGGCGCAGCACAACGGATTACTTCCAAATTGGTGTCAAAATTCGGATTGAAACATGTGCAATGGGCATTAGTATTGGCGGGATTTATTGTTGGGATTCCAATGTTTTATTCGGTAGGATTTGTAATCTTAATTCCACTAGTTTATACGGTAGCAGCATCCACGGGCTTACCATTAATATATGTTGGTTTACCGATGCTAGCATCGTTGTCAGTAACCCATGGGTTTCTGCCTCCACATCCGGCACCAACTGCAATTGCAGTGATGTTTAAAGCCGATATAGGGAAAACGTTACTTTATGGGATTTTAATTGCGATACCTGCAATTGTTGTTGCGGGACCGTTATTTACAAGAACCATTAAAAAAATTAAAGGGACGCCTTTGAAAGAATTTTATAATCCTGTACTTCTCTCAGATGAAGAAATGCCAGGAATGGGAATAAGTGTAATAAGTGCATTGCTCCCCGTTATTTTAATAGCATTTGCTACAATTACAAGCCAGTTTATTGATGAAGGATTATTGAAAAATGTGATTGATTTTATCGGAAACCCTGTCATAGCAATGCTGATTTCAGTTTTAGTGGCTATTTATACTTTAGGGTTGGCACGAGGAAGAAAAATGGAGGAATTAATGAACTCTATTGGGAGTTCAGTATCAAGTATTACAATGGTGTTGTTAATTATAGCTGGAGCTGGAGCATTAAAGCAAATACTAACAGATAGTGGTGTTAGTGAGTATATCGCAGAGATGTTAAAAGATTCGAGTATGTCCCCTTTAATTTTAGCCTGGTTAATTGCTACTGTAATTAGAGTTTGTGTGGGGTCTGCAACCGTTGCTGGATTAACCGCGGCTGGAATTGTATTGCCTTTAGTAGCTGGTACGGGTGTTAGTCCTGAATTAATGGTGCTTGCTATTGGCTCGGGAAGTCTTATGATGTCACATGTTAATGATGGTGGGTTCTGGTTGTTTAAAGAATATTTTAATCTTTCAGTAAAAGAGACATTATCTACTTGGACAGTTATGGAAACTACCGTAGGTGTCATGGGGTTAATAGGCGTTTTAATATTGAATACATTTATATAAAAAATAATTATGAATAAGTTACCTTCAGAAAGAGTTAAAGAATTGGGCCTTGAATTTCCTCCCGCACCAAAACCTGCAGGAGTGTATAGACCGATATTAGTAGTAGATAAATTTTTATATGTTTCGGGTCAAGGACCGGTTAAAAATGATGGTAGCTTGATTATTGGTAGAGCAGGGGATGATTTTAATGCAGAAGAAGCAAAATTAGCCGCGCGTCAAGTATGCTTGACCATGCTATCAACTATTCAAACCCATTTTGGAAGTTTGGATAAGGTTAAAAGAGTAGTGAAAGTATTGGGGATGGTTAATTCTACACCTGACTTTGGACAACAGCCCTTTGTAATTAATGGGTTTAGTGAGCTAATGGCCGATGTCTTCGGAAGAGAACATGGCATTGGTGTGAGAAGCGCCGTAGGAATGATGTTGCCCGATAATATCCCAGTAGAAATTGAAGCTATGTTTGAATTACATTAAATTATGGAAAATCAAGATTGGTATAAAATAGAAAACACGGACACGATAATTACACCGTCACTTTTGGTATATCCTGAAAGAGTTGAAGAGAATATTAAAACCATGATTGAGATAGCGGGTGGTCCACAGTTTTTAAGGCCTCATGTAAAAACTTATAAAATGGCAGAAATCATTAATCTGCAAATGAATTATGGGATTACTAAATTTAAGTGTGCAACAATTGCCGAAGCCGAGTTATTAGCAAGCTGTGGTGCTGAAGATATTTTATTAGCGATGCAACCCGTGGGGGCTAATATTGACCGGTTTTTTAATTTGATTTCTCAGTACTCTAAAAGTGTGTTTTCAACAATTGTAGATAATCATAGTTCCATTGGGAAAATTGCTAAAAAGGCGTTAACAAAGGGAATAAAAGTGGCACTCTGGTTAGATATTAATAACGGCATGAACAGGACTGGAGTTTGCCCGGGAGGGGAAGCTTTGGAATTGTATCAAGCCATTGTATCCAATCCTAGTTTAAAAGCAAAAGGATTGCACGTCTATGATGGGCATATTCATAATACTGATTTTTGGATGCGAAAAAAGGTTTGTGATGATGCCTTTAACCCAGTAATTCAATTTAAAAATGATCTAGAAAAAATCAATATAAAGGTTGAAACTATAATAGCAGGAGGCTCGCCTACTTTTTCTGTTCATGCCATGCGAGATAATGTTGAGCTTAGTCCGGGTACAACATTATTGTGGGATCAAGGATATGCAAATACATATCCAGATTTGAAATTTATTCCTGCAGCGGTATTGTTAACACGAGTAGTAAGTAAGCCCAAGGCTAAATTTATTTGTTTCGATTTGGGACATAAGTCGGTTGCTCCTGAAATGAAACTCCCGCGCGTAGCATTTTTGAATTGTGAGACTACTAAACATGTAAGCCATAGTGAAGAACACCTTGTCGTTGAAAGTAGTTCCTCCGAAAATTATAATATTGGAGATGCTTGCTATGCAATACCAATTCATATTTGTCCTACAGTGACAAAATACAAACAGGTATTAACCATTGAGAATGGAAAAGTTTCAGGATCTTGGGACATTGTCGCTAGAGATTCTAAAATTAATATTTAAAAAACAATTAAAGAGCCTATGTTTATATTAGATGCCCATTTGGATTTGGCCATGAATGCACTAGAGTGGAATAGAGATTTGACTTGGACGGTAGAAGCCATTAGAAAAAGCGAAGTTGGGATGACCGATAAGCCAGATCGAGCAAAAAACACAGTGTCACTAGAGGCGATGCGAAAAGGAAATATAGGTCTATGTGTGGCCACGCAAATTGCCAGATATGTAAAAAAAAGCAGCAATTTGCCTGGATGGAATTCACCACAACAGGCTTGGGCACAAACTCAAGGACAGCTTGCATGGTATAAAGCGATGGAAGACATTGGTGAAATGGTTCAAATTACTAATCTAGAGCAGCTAGAATCACATTTAAGCCTATGGCAAGGGCCAACCACTAAGAAACCAATTGGATATATTTTAAGCTTAGAAGGGGCGGATTCTATAGTTACCATTGACCATTTAGAAAAATCGTATAACCAAGGCTTGAGGGCTATTGGCCCTGCTCATTATGGTCCGGGAACTTATGCGCACGGGACTGATTCTGTTGGAGGGATTGGTCTGAAAGGAAAAACATTGCTAAAAAAAATAGAGGAATTGAATTTGATTTTGGATGCCACACATTTATGTGATGTTAGTTTTTGGGAAACAATGAAAGTTTATAATGGTCCCGTTTGGGCGAGCCATAATAATTGTAGAAAATTTGTAAATCATAATAGACAATATTCTGACGAACAAATTAAAGAATTAATTAGCAGAGATGCTGTTATAGGGATTGCACTTGATGCATGGATGATGGTTTCTAATTGGGTTAGAGGTGAATCTACACCTGAAAGTATGGGTGTTACTTTGCATCAAATGATTGAAAACATTGATCATATTTGTCAGCTTTCTGGAAATTCTTTAAATGTAGGTATTGGAACAGACTTAGATGGTGCTTTTGGAAAAGAACAAAGTCCAAGTGATTTGGATACGATTGCAGATCTTCAAAAAATCCCAAATATGTTAGCTGAAAGAGGCTATTCAGAAAATGATATCTCTAATATTATGAGTGAAAATTTCATTAATTTTCTTAAGAGAACCTGGCGCTAAATAATATGAAAGTCTAGAACAAACTAGCTTAAGCACTAATCGATAATAATTGTGAAACACGACCTGTGCTTTCTCTATGAGTTGTTGTTGTGGTTACTGTATTAACAATAAACTTTTCTGTGGGTTTACCAAGAATCCTATTAAACAGCAATTGAGCAGTTCTTCTCCCAATTAAATAACCGTTTTGAGAAATATTAGTAATCGTTGGAGATAGATGTTTTGATATCCCATCACCTTTAAAAGTCAAAAGCGAAAGCTCATTGGGTATTGAAATAGCATATTGTTTTGCAATTTTAATAACCTCTAACGCGTAAATTTCGTCAATGCTAATAATTGCATCTAATTTTTTTGAACTAATTAACCGTTCTATTCTGTTGTGATATTCTATCTGATTTTTCTCTAATTGTAGAATATAATCTGTTTTTATATTTATACCTGCACTCGCTAAAGCTTTACAGTATCCCTTTTTCCAGAGTTGAGAAGCATAATCGTAATTTGGATTAATTAGTAAACCTATGTTTCGTTTCCCTGATTTTATAAGATCTGCTGTCGCTTTAAATGCACTTTCAAAATAATTTGAGACCACCTTATCACATTCAATTGTATCAATAATTCGGTCGAACATCACCACTGGTAACTTATCGTTTACCAGGTTTGCAAGATGCTCATTCTTATTTATTTTTAGCGTTTGAATTGCTGTAGAAACAATAATCCCATCGACGCAACCATTCAAAGTATTAATACTATTTACTTCATTGATATAACTATCCTTAGTTTGATATGTCATAAGTTTATAGTCACGCTTATTCGCTTCATAGGTAATGCCATCAATAACGTTTGAGATGTATTCGTTATTTAGCTGCGGAATAACAATCCCTATAATATTGGTTTTCTTGCTTCTAAGGCTATACGCTTGGCTATTTCTTTTATACTTATGTAAGACTGCGAGATCATTAACTTTAGATTTAGTTTCATGTCCTATTTCTGGACTGTTACTCAGCGCTTTTGAAACTGTAGAAATAGATACTCCTAATATGCCTGCCATGTCTTTTAAAGTGATGTTTGCTCTCATAATATGGATTTATTTCTACTTCAAGAAACTACTATTCCGTTGAATAGTTAGTGTTACAAAAAGTAATTAATTGTTTATAATTTATTAAAAATGATAACGCCTAAAGGCTTCAATTGCCGCATAGTTAGCTAAACCAAGAGCATTGTATTTTTCTGCCGTTAATCTATTTCTATCCTCTACTCTTACCCAAAATTCTCTAGAGTCATCGCCTTGAAACATCACCCCATCTTTTTGTGACTGATGGTAGAAAATTGCATGTCGTTTTTTAAGTACTTGATCCGGACTCATTGGTACTGCCATTTCAATTTCATGCGATTCCCATTCGTGCCAGGCACCACGATATAACCAGACCCAGCAATCATCCATAAAGGATTCTGGTTTTAATGCTTCTAATGATGCAAATATGGCATCTAAGCACACCTTATGCGTGCCATGTGGATCAGCTAAATCTCCAGCTGCATAAATTTGGTGTGGTTTTATTTCTCTGATCAAATTTGAAACAATATCTACATCTTCATTTGTTAAATTGCTTTTTTTGATGGCACCAGTTTCATAAAATGGAAGGTCTAAAAAGTGTACATTTGCATCATCTAATCCCATGTATCTTGTTGCGGCGTATGATTCACCACGTCTAATAAGGCCTTTGAGTTTGCGCACTTCTAATGAATCAATATCATGATCGGTCTTTAGATTTAAAAAGTCAATGATACCTCGGGTTCCATCGGAGTCTTCATTTAAACTTTGTGCGATCTCAGCAAATTTTAAAGCTTCTTCGTCTGATACAGCAATGTTACCAGAAGTTTGGTATGCAATATGTACTTCATGTCCTTGATCTACCAGTCTATCAAACGTTCCACCCATAGATATCACGTCATCATCAGGATGTGGACTAAAAATAATGACTCTCTTTTTGGGAATATCAGCACGTTCTGGCCTATTGCTATCGTCCGCATTAGGTTTTCCACCAGGCCAACCTGTAATGGTGTGCTGAAGTTTATTAAACATTTTAATATTTAAATCATATGCAGTACCTTCTTCAGTAAGCAGTCCAGACATTCCATTTTCGTTATAATCTTTATCTGTTAATTTTAAGAAAGGTTTATTTGTCAATTCACTAAGCCATACAACGGCTTTTGATTTAAGCGCGTCTGTCCATACACAAGAAGTTACTAGCCATGGAGTTTTAACACGTGTAAGCTCTGCTGAAGCACCTTCATCTAATATAAATGTCGTATTATTATGATCCTGCAAATAAGTGGCAGGCACATTGGAAGTAATCTCGCCTTCAATTGTTTTTTTAAGAACCTCAGCTTTATGTCCACCCCATGCCAAGAGTACAATTCTTTTGGCTCTTCTTACCGTTCCAATTCCCATTGTAATCGCTTTTCTAGGGACATTGTCAATACCTAAAAAAGAAGGAGCGGCATCCACTCTTGTAATGTGATCTAAAGTAATATTTCGAGTTCCTGAATTTAAATGTGATCCAGGTTCATTAAAGCCAATGTGACCTGTTCGCCCTATTCCTAAAAGTTGAAAATCTAATCCTCCAACGGATTTAATCTTTAATTCATAATCAATGCAGTATTGGTATAATCCTTCAGCAGTTATTTTTCCATTGGGAATGTTAATGTTTTCAGGAAGGATGTCTACATGATCAAAAAGATGTTCATGCATAAAATAGAAGTAACTCTGAATATTTTGTTTATCCATTGGATAATATTCATCCAGATTAAAAGTAACTACATTAGCAAAACTTAAGCCTTCTTCCTTGTGCATTCTAACGAGTTCTTCATAAACCTTTATTGGAGAAGACCCCGTTGCTAGCCCAAGTACACATGATTGGTTAAGCTTTTCTTTTTCTATAATCAGAGACGCTATTTCTTGAGCAACAAGAATTGAAGCTTCATTGGAAGATTTAAAAATGACGTTATGAATTTTTTCAAAACGAGTTTCTTCAAACTTTCCAGCTTCGCTATATGTGATGCTTCTATTACTATTAATTTCAACTCTCATTGTAATATTTTCTTTATTTATCATTGATAAAACAAGCGAAAAAAAATAATTTTTCCGCTTGTTTGTGAACTAATCAAAAAGGTCTTTCTATACAAAATCATACAATTCAAGAAAGGCAATCTTTAATTGTACTTCAAAATTCAATTGTAGCCTTTTAATTTTTACCAAAGTATTTATTTATAAACTAGATAAAAAAAAATATATATAAACAACTTCCTTTAACGCATAGACAACAATTTATCATCGATAAGTGTTTTACATAAATAAACAATGACTAATTATATTGTTAATTAACCATTTTATCCTTAAAATTGCTCGATATTTATATAATTAAAACATTTAAATAAACTATTATCTCAATATTTAAAAAAAGCATAAACAGTACAATATCAACGAAATATCATGTTTTGTTTTGGTTTGGGTTTTTTATAATTAATTTTATAAGATGGGGAAGCTATTACCAAGATTATTGGTATTCTTTTAAATCAAACCTAGTTACAGTTTCAATAGGAATGGTTTTAGTTTACATTAATATTTATTATTTATACCCTAAGTATATACTTAAAAAAAAGTATTGGAGTTATATTCTAAATTTTATAATTGCACTGAGTATTTTTTATGTTGTTAGAACAGAACTCATTTATTTTTTTATAAATGAAAATGTTTGGCCCGAATCCGACTCTCCACAAAAAGCCTACTCTTTTAATCATGTTATAGTCGTCTTTTTGATAGGAATCTACGATGTAGCTCTAGTCTCAACTATTAAATTAACTACGGATTGGATTTTTGAAAGAAAACGAACTGAACAGTTACGAGAAATTCAATTGAGAACTGAATTGAAGTTTTTAAGAACACAATTACAACCTCATTTCTTTTTTAATACTTTAAATAATTTATATGCCTTAACTTTGAAGAAATCTGATGATGCGCCACGATTGGTGCTTAAGTTATCAGATTTAATGCAATATGTTTTGTACGAAGTGAAAAGTTCTAAGGCAAGTTTATTGCAAGAAATAAATCATATTAACAACTATATTGACATTGAGTATCTTAGATTTAAAGATCGTGTAGATTCTGAAATGGACATTACAGGGGATATTGAAGATGTTGAAGTACCACCGTTATTATTTCTATCGTTTATTGAAAACTGTTTTAAACATGGCTCAGTAGACGATGAATCTATTAAGATAAAAATGAGCTTTGAAATGGTAGGTAAAGATTATTTGGAGTTTAAATTGACTAATAATTTTAACCCGGAGAATGATAAAAAGAACAAGCAGGGTATTGGAATTGCTAATTCTAAAAGAAGACTAAATTTGTTATTTGCAAATAATTACACACTCGAAACCAAAATTAAAGATGACACGTATAATTTGTTTTTAAAAATCCCAGTGAGATGAAAATAAAGTGTGTTATAATAGATGATGAGCCGTTGGCAATAAATGTGATTGAAAATCATTTAAAGAATTTCGATCATATAGAAATTGCAGCAACATTTAACAATCCATTAAAAGCTTATAGTATAATTGAGCAAGAGAAGATTGAGGTTATCTTTTTAGACATCAATATGCCACAAATGAGTGGATTTACATTTATCGAAAACCTAAACCACAAGCCATTAATTGTCATTACTACAGCTTATCGAGAATATGCTGTTAAGAGTTTTGAATTAAATGTTTTAGACTATCTGGTAAAACCAATACCGTTTAATCGATTTTTGAAAACTATAAACAAAATATACCAACAAGTATCTGTAAATAGCAGTGGTGGAGATGGTGGTTTGCATCAAGAACCGCATATTTTTTTAAAAGTAAATAAGAAGTTAATGAAGGTAAATCTTAATGATATTCTTTTTATTGAGAGCCTTAAAGATTATATAAAAGTAATAACTATTCTAGGAGATTATGTGGTACATAAATCATTAACCGCAATTACTGAAGAATTACCTCAATCAAATTTCATCAGGATACACCGTTCTTATACCATTTCAATTAATAAAATTAATGCCTTGGAGGGAAACACTATTGAAATTTCTGGTAAGAAAATCCCAATAGGAAGAAATTATTTAAAGCAAACAAAAGAACGGATATTTAACATCAACGAAGAGGATAAGTCATAATTCCAAAAAGCATTCTTCGTTTACCATTCCTTTATAATAAATATTGTACCATAAATGTTTAATGTGCTAAATAAGATTGTTTAGCGTTATTTCAATGTTACTTGTAGAAATTATTTATTCCTGAAATATTATTTCATTACTTTACCTTCATCAAAAAAACTAACTAATTATGATTGAATTATCTACACTAGACTATACATTAATTATCATATTTTTTTCAATTACACTCTTTATTGGTGTTTGGGTTTCTAAAAAATCTGGAAAAAACTCAGGTGAATTTTTCTTGTCTGGTAGAAATATGCCATGGTGGTTGCTTGGTCTATCGATGGTTGCAACAACCTTTTCTACAGACACACCCAATTTAGTAACCGATATTGTAAGAACCAATGGTGTATCCGGAAACTGGGTTTGGTGGGCCTTTTTAATTACGGGGATGTTAACCGTGTTTGTCTATGCTAAATTATGGCGTAAATCAAATGTGAAAACCGATTTGGAATTTTATGAACTACGTTATGGTGGTAAGCCAGCAAGTTTTTTGAGAAAATTTAGAGCTGTTTATTTAGGAGTTATTTTTAATGTTATAACCATGTCGGCAGTGACACTTGCTGCAATAAAAATAGGAGGTATCATGCTAGGGCTGGAGCCTTGGCAAACGGTTGTGAGTGCAGGGTTAATCACCGTTGTGTTTAGTGCTCTTGGAGGATTTAAAGGTGTTGTATACACCGATTTCGTTTTGTTTTTCGTTGCAATGGGTGGTGCCATTGGAGCCGCGTATTATTTAGTTAATTTGCCAGAAGTAGGTGGAATTTCAGAATTATTAACAAATGAGAATGTAACCGATAAATTATCGATATTACCCGATTTCAGTGATACAGAAGCATTAATTACCTTATTAATAATTCCTTTAGCTGTACAATGGTGGAGTTCTTGGTATCCTGGAGCAGAGCCTGGTGGTGGTGGATATATTGCCCAACGTATGCTTGCTGCGAAAGACGAAAATCACGCGATTGGAGCAACATTTTTCTTTAATATTATGCACTATGCATTACGTCCTTGGCCATGGATACTTGTTGCCTTAGCGTCTTTAGTTGTATTTCCAGATTTGGCGAGTATTTCTGAAGCATTTCCTAATATTAGTGAAGATAAATTAGGACATGATTTGGCATATTCTGCCATGCTAACTAAGTTACCTAGTGGGTTATTAGGATTGGTTTTAGCATCATTAATTGCGGCTTATATGAGTACTATTTCAACGCAGTTAAATTGGGGCTCATCATATATAGTATTCGATTTTTATAAGCAACAAATAAATCCTAAGGCTTCCGAAAAAAGATTAGTTGCTGTTGGTAGAATTTCAACAGTGGTTTTAATGGTATTAAGTGCTGGTTTGGCATTGCTTATGCAAAATGCTATGGAAGTATTTGAAATGCTCTTATTGTTTGGTGCGGGTACTGGATTGATTTTTATCTTAAGATGGTTTTGGTGGCGTATTAATGCATGGACGGAGATATCTGCGATGTTTGCGTCAGGAATACTTTCGGTTTCATTAAAAGTAACCTCTTTAGGAGATTATTTATTTGCAGCAGAAACAGGTGTTTTTCCTGAATGGTTTGAAATTCCATTTGTTGTGATTGTAACTACAGTAATATGGCTAATTGCTACGTTTGTCACCAAACCTGAATCTAAAGAGGTATTAAATAGTTTTTATCGAAAAATACAACCAGGGGGACCTGGGTGGGCTAAAGTAGTTGAGGAAGCAAAAGCAGATAATGTTGATATTAAAGAGTCGTCAGAAAGCTGGAGTGTACCATCAGGAATATTAGCTATGCTACTTGCGATTGCGCTCGTATACAGTTGTATGTTCGCCACTGGATATTATATTTATGGAGAGTATAATTATGCTATTTCATTAACAGGTTTAGCTATAGTATCTGGATATTTTCTTATTAAGACCTGGAAAAAAATTAAAGTAAACATCCTATAGCTATGAGTGTAAAACGACGTATAGAATCTGTGGATCTTTTAAGAGGATTTACAATTGCCGCGATGATACTTGTGAATACCCCAGGAACATGGGGTAATGTTTATGGACCGTTACTACATGCAGATTGGCATGGACTGACACCAACCGATTTAATATTTCCGTTCTTTTTGTTTATTGTAGGGATCTCAATCTATTTTGCATATAAAAACAAGCCAAATATAAGATCAACGTATAAAAAGATATTAATTCGGAGTTTGAAGCTTATTGGTCTTGGGTTATTCTTAGGGTTGTTTTTGCCCTATATCCCCTTTATTAAAGATTTGGGCACCTTGCGTTTCCCAGGTGTGCTACAACGAATTGGAATTGTCTTTTTGTTCACCTCTATATTATATTTAAACTGTAATTGGAAAACTTTATTGGGTGTTGCCATTGCTATCTTAGTTGGATATTGGGTATTTCTTGGTTTTGTTCCGTTACCAGATGGATCATTGCCAAGCTTTGACCGCGTTCCAAATAATTGGGCGAATTTTATTGATTTAAATCTTTTGGGAGAACATATGTATAAATCAGATTATGATCCGGAGGGTTTGTTTAGCTCTTTGCCGGCTATAGCAACCTGTATCATTGGGGTTCTAATTGGCCGAGTCCTAGATGGCATAAAGCCTATTAAAGTGCTTTTGGCAACAGCTGTATTGTTGTTAGCGTTAGGGTATTTGCTCGATATCTGGTTTCCTATAAATAAAGCAATTTGGAGTAGCAGTTTTGTTTTGGCAACTGCTGGTTGGGGCACATTGATATTGGCCTTAATTTATTATTTGACAGATGTTAAAAAGCTGAAATTTGGCACCATTTTTAAGTATGTGGGAATGAATGCCATCACCATTTACTTTTTGTCAAGTTTTATATCTAAATGCTTTTACTTAACTAAAGTTGGAGCAACAGATAATGTACATTCCTCTATTTACAATAATGTATTTATACAGTCATTTCTATCTGATGAAATGTCGTCGTTATTATATGCTTTATGTGTAGTCGCGTTCTATTTGGGATTGGGATACGTCCTTTTCAGAAAAAAGATATTTATAAAAGTATAAAGGTTATAAAAATATTAAGCATAAAAAAACGCGAAGCATGTGCTTCGCGTTTTTTTATATGTTGGAATAAAACTTAGTCCGCTAAAACTATGATCTTATTTTCTTTCATTTCAAGAGTGCCAGAGTTTATTACTAGTGAAACACCTTTGTCAATTTTTGTAAATTTTTCTTCAACTTCTTCTTCCAGTTGAATAGATCCAAAAATTTTCACTTGACCTTCTTTTAAGATTGATACGATAGGTGCGTGATCTTTTAGCATTTCAAATTCGCCATTCACTCCTGGAACAGCAACTGAGTCTACTTCTCCGCTAAACAATGTCGCTTCTGGTGTTACAATTTCTAAATACATACTTTATTAGATTTTCAAATTTCAAGCACCGAATTCCAAGATAATCACTGGAATTTGGACATTGACATATTGTAATTTATTAAGCTTCAGCAAGCATTTTCTCACCTGCTTCAATAGCTTCTTCAATTGATCCTTTAAGGTTAAACGCTGCTTCTGGTAAGTGATCTAATTCACCATCCATAATCATGTTAAATCCTTTAATAGTTTCTTTAATATCAACTAATACACCTGGGATACCAGTAAATTGTTCAGCAACATGGAATGGTTGAGATAAGAAACGTTGAACACGACGAGCGCGACCTACGGCCATTTTATCTTCTTCAGATAATTCTTCCATACCTAGAATTGCAATAATATCTTGTAATTCTTTATAACGTTGTAATAATTCTTTAACACGTTGTGCACATTCGTAATGCTCATTTCCTAAGATATCAGCTGTTAAAATTCTAGAAGTAGAATCTAATGGATCTACCGCTGGGTAAATTCCAAGCTCAGCAATTTTACGAGATAATACTGTCGTTGCATCTAAGTGAGCAAAGGTTGTTGCTGGTGCAGGATCGGTTAAATCATCTGCAGGTACGTAAACCGCTTGTACAGATGTAATAGATCCTTTTTTAGTTGAAGTAATACGTTCTTGCATTGCACCCATCTCTGTTGCTAATGTAGGTTGGTATCCTACTGCAGAAGGCATACGACCAAGAAGTGCAGATACCTCAGAACCAGCTTGTGTAAAACGGAAAATATTATCTACGAAAAATAACACATCTTTCCCTTGTCCGTCTCCAGCACCATCACGGAAATATTCAGCGATAGTTAATCCAGATAAGGCTACACGAGCACGTGCTCCCGGAGGCTCATTCATTTGTCCGAATACAAAAGCTGCTTTAGATTCTTTTAAGGCTGTTTTATCAACCGCTTGAAGATCCCAACCGCCTTCTTCCATAGAATGCATAAAGTCGTCACCATATTTGATAATTCCAGACTCTAACATTTCACGAAGTAAATCGTTTCCTTCACGAGTTCTTTCACCTACTCCGGCGAATACAGAAAGACCACCATGAGCTTTTGCTATATTGTTAATCAACTCCATTAGTAATACAGTTTTCCCTACTCCAGCACCACCAAATAATCCAATTTTACCACCTTTTGCATAAGGTTCAACAAGATCAATTACTTTAATACCTGTAAATAAAACTTCAGTTGAGGTTGATAAATCTTCAAATTTTGGCGCGTCTCTGTGAATAGGAAGTCCTTGGGTTCCAGTTTTAGGTAAGTTTCCTAAACCATCAATTGCATCACCAATTACATTAAAGAGACGACCGTAAATGTCTTCTCCAATTGGTATTTGTATTGGAGCTCCAGTTGCAACAACTTCTGTTCCTCTACTTAAACCATCAGATGAATCCATCGCAATAGTACGTACGGTATCTTCACCAATGTGAGATTGTACTTCAAGTACTAGAATAGAACCATCAGGTTTGTTAATTTCTAACGAATCATAAATTTTTGGAAGTTCAGCACCAGCTCCGAATTCTACATCGATTACTGGACCTACTATTTGTGCAACTTTACCTGTAACTTTAGACATTACTAACTATGTTTATTGTTTTGCTAAAATATTTTTCAAGAAAATCCGTCGCACTCAATTGAGTTGAATGGATGGTTTTTCGCGCTGCAAAGATAATTTTTTTAATTAAAAAAGCAGCATTTTTGGAATCAAAATATGAGGTTTTTTTGGACTTTGTTTTTCTTATATTGAGAAATGCTCAAAACCAAAAAACCCAGAACAAAATTCTGGGTTTTAAATATTTAAAGTATTTCGTGTTATTGTAATAAAGGGGAATAGTTGGTTGGATAATCAGCCGCCTTAGCTACAGCTCCGGCTGCTATGAAATTTGATCCATAAGTAGCGTCTATAGCTTCCAAAAACTTATTAGCCATATAAGCATAACCTCTTGCTGTTAAATGAATACCATCTAAACTAATGAGGCCTCCCAGGACAAGGTCAGTATTCATTATAAAATCGTCAAATACCACTCCAGTAGTAGATGCTTGTATTAAAAGACTATTAAGATTAACTACGGCTAAGCCCTTAGAGGCTGCAACAGCTACAATAGTAACATTGTATGCATCTGTTGCCGTTTGAATTAATAGTTGTTCCTCAGGAGTTAATACCCATTTGTCTTCTAACGGAATTTGAGTTCCATAACCTTGCGGAATTAATGAGGATAAGGATAGCACAAACAAATCATCAGCCGTTGCTTGTCTGTAACTTGGTAATCCAAAAGCACTTAAGTCAGTTAAATCTTCATCAATAACTACTAAAGCATTTCCTGTTCCTGCAGAAAAGTTTATGGTTCTTTTTGCAGCTTCTTCGGCACTTAATGCTCCAAAAAGAGGATTTTGAGGAATATTTGGTCCTTGAGTTGCAGCTAATGCTCCATTATATGCAGCATAACCGGCATTTAAGGCTCCAGCATTAGCGGCATCCAGTGGTACAGGGTTATAAGTTACTGTTGTGAAATGCGGTAAACTTGTGATACTTGGGATTGTGGTTACAGCACCCTTAGCACCTCCAGCTGTTAGTGCTGACGTAAT
>MAAC01017452.1_pt1 | contig 100716 bp, 72 predicted proteins | sample 1115981 | NCBI WGS metagenome assembly MAAC01 (sample SAMN04961126, study PRJNA320927) | seawater metagenome | isolation source: sample BD02T64 sea water enriched with oil for 64 days | place: USA:Gulf of Mexico | collected 2013-07-27 | reverse complement strand
GATCCTATAGGAAAAGAAATTACAAGTAGTAGAACAGGAAAAGCATTTGTAATAGGAATGGTAAAAGATTACCATGTTGATGGTTTGGATACTGAAATACTACCAGCAATATTTCATCATTGGAATAACCTTAGTTTTGCGAAGAATCAATTTCCAATGATTCAGGTTAAAATAAAACCAAATAATGTACAGGAAACCTTAGGCTTTCTAGAGGGATATTGGGAAGAGAACATAGAACAAGGCTATCCGTTTAACCCTAGTTTTGTAAACAAACGTTTTGCTAAAACGTATCAAAAATATCAAAACCAACAAACCTTATTTTTAATATTAACGCTAGTTGTTATTATAGTATCGCTATTAGGGTTATTTGGTTTAGCAACATTAACCATTCAGCAAAGATTAAAAGAGGTTGCAATTCGAAAAACATTAGGGTCATCGGTAAAAGAAATCATGTTTGAGTTAATAAAAAGTTTTTTAAAGATTACGTTAGTTGCTTCTGTAGTTTTAATACCAATTGCCTATTATTTTATACAAAATTGGTTAAACAATTTTGTATACAGAATTGATATGCCAATACTCCCTTTTATTATTACGCCAATTGCACTTACAATTTTAGTTTTTATGATTGTTGGGTTAAAAGCGTATAATGCTACAAAAATTGATTTAATTAAATATTTGAAATTTGAGTAGTTATGATTCAAATTAGGTCCATAATTAGTAGCGGTATTAATAAGAAATATAAAGAAAATAAAGATGAAGTTATTTGTGTCTAACCTATTAATTATACTTGATTTTATGTAACTTATTTTTTCATTACTTATCATTGTTTTGTACCCACCTTGAGTACAAATAAAAAGCCAGGACGATAGTCTTGGCTTTTTATCTGTACTCACCTCTCCCATACGAAATTCAAGATTCAACCTACTTAACCCTTCTTGTGGGCTTGAAACACTAACCCGTTACATCATTTTCTATTTAAAAGATATTTCTACTCGATTATCACGCCTTTCAATTCAAATTATTTCAAATATTAAGTCCTGAGCGATAAATCAAAGGCCTCTTCCGTAATCTGGATGAATTTCCATATTGTGGAATTCAAACATCCTCAAAAACACATAATATCTTAATATACAGGTTGTTGTGATTTGGCATCGCTATTGAAAAGCCTAAGACTGAACTTTAAATAATTAATTATGAAGATTGTAATTGCTGGTAGTGGCTATGTTGGTCTTGTAACAGGTGCCTGCTTTTCGGAAGTAGGTATTGATGTTGTATGTGTCGATGTGGACCGTAAAAAGATCGATAACCTCAAGAATGGAATTATCCCCATTTTTGAACCCGGACTAGAGGAAATGATCACCCGGAACATGAACAAGGGCCGCCTTAGTTTTAGTACAAATATCGCCAAATCAATGGAGAACTGTGAGGTCCTGTTTATTTCTGTTGGCACACCTCCTGATGAGGATGGTAGTGCAGATCTGAAATACGTCTTGTCGGTCGCAAAAGATTGTGGCCGCTACATGGATGACTACATGCTGGTAGTGACCAAAAGCACCGTACCCGTTGGGACTTCTCAAAAGGTAAAACACGTCATTCAACAAGAGTTGAACCAAAGAAATCGAGATATTCAATTTGATGTAGCTTCAAACCCCGAATTTTTAAAAGAAGGTGCAGCTATCAATGATTTTTTGAAACCTGACAGAATCGTCATCGGATTGGAAAGCACAAAAGGGGAGGAATTGATGAAAAGTTTATATAAGCCTTTTACAATTAATGGCCATCCAATAATCTTTATGGATATTGTTTCAGCCGAAATGACCAAATATGCAGCCAATTCTATGCTTGCTACCAAAATTAGCTTCATGAATGATATTGCTAACCTATGTGAACAGGTTGGAGCCGATATTAACGTGGTGAGAAAAGGAATAGGTTCTGACTCCCGTATTGGTGATAAATTTATTTACCCTGGAATAGGATACGGAGGCTCATGTTTTCCAAAAGATGTAAGTGCACTAATAAAGATCGCAGAAGATCACAACTATGACCTAAGGGTACTTAAAGCTGTTGAAGCAGTAAATAAAGACCAGAAATTAGTTCTCTTCAATAAGATCATGAACTATTTTAATGGCGATATAAGAGGAAAAACCATTGCTTTGTGGGGGCTTTCTTTTAAACCTCAAACAGATGATATGCGCGATGCTCCGTCATTGATAATAGTTAATCAATTGTTGTGGGCTGGTGCGAAAGTTAAAGCATACGATCCCGTTGCAATAAAAGAAGCAAAACATCATTTTGGGAATAGCATATCTTATGCTGATGATCAATACGGCGCCATTATTGATGCCGATTGTTTAGCTATACTTACAGAATGGCCGGAATTTAAATTTCCTAATTTTAAGATTATAAGCAAATTATTAAACTCTCCTGCTGTTTTTGACGGTCGTAATATTTATGACAAAATCGAGATGAAACATCATGGCTTTGATTATTTCTGTATTGGAATTAACACAACAAAAAACATTACAGTATCACCATCAAGCCATACTCCAATGGAAGTTCTCCTTGTAAGTAATAATTTAAACCATAAAAATTATGACTCGTAAAAAAATACTTATCACCGGTGGTGCTGGATTTGTGGGATCTCATTTGTCAGAACGCTTATTAAAAGAAGGAAATGAAGTCTTCTGCCTTGATAATTTTTTTACAGGGCAAAAGCAAAACATTATACACTTGTTAAACAATCCTTATTTTGAACTGATCCGGCATGATGTTACTGCCCCGTTCTTTATTGAAGCAGATGAAATTTACAATCTGGCATGTCCAGCCTCTCCAATACATTACCAATACAACCCCATTAAAACGATTAAAACGTCGGTTATGGGAGCCATTAACATGTTAGGATTGGCAAAGCGAATAAAAGCCAAAATATTGCAGGCCTCCACCAGCGAGGTTTATGGAAATCCGTTGGTGCACCCCCAACCGGAATCGTACTGGGGTCATGTTAATCCAATTGGTGAAAGATCTTGTTATGACGAAGGCAAACGTGCTGCAGAAACCCTATTTGTAGATTATCACAAACAGAACAATGTAAAAATTAAGATTATCAGGATATTTAATACTTACGGACCACGAATGCATCCTAATGACGGGAGAGTGGTTTCTAACTTTATTGTTCAGGCATTACAGAACCAGGACATTACAATTTACGGTAAAGGACAGCAAACAAGAAGCTTTCAATATATTGATGATTTGGTCGAAGGCATGATAAAAATGATGGCTTCCCCCGATCATTTTAAAGGGCCTGTTAATATTGGAAATCCGGACGAATTCACAATCCTCGAATTGGCAAAAAAGGTGATCAAGCTCACCGAATCCAAATCCAAAATTGTCAATCTGCCCTTACCTCCAGATGACCCTATGATGAGACAACCTGATATACAAATGGCAAAAAAAGAGTTGGACTGGTCTCCTAAAATCAGTCTGGAAGATGGCTTAATTAAGACCATCCAATATTTCAAATCAATCATAAAATATTAAAACGCTCTTTGTGCTTCCATATTTGGGAAGCATTATTCCAAATAATGGAATAACCACAAGTAAATACATTCTTTAACTACTGATAAAGAGGCGATTACGATCAATTTTTTGCTTTGGCACAACCTTAGCTTAAGATATAGAAACATAAGAAAATAAACATGATGCATTCAAGTAAAAGATTAGATGAAACCTTAAGCCCCTTATATGATCTTCATATGATTTATAAAATGTGTCAGGGAAATGAGAATCAAGTATTAAAATTGATTGAGATTTTTATCAGACAGGTTTCTAAAGGCATTAAAGAAATAAAATCGGCATATTCTCAAAATGATCTGCCTAGGATAAAAAGAGCAATTCACTACACAAAACCTTCCTTGACTTATTATGGAACTTTTGAACTTGAAAAGCGCTTATTTCAGATTGAAACCTTGGTAGATAAAAAAAAGGCTACCAACAATCTCTATTTCAAAATTTCACGACTTGAAACGCTGACCAATGAAGTTATCGACAAAATGAAGTGGGATTTCAGTTTAACCAACAAATAAAATTATGAAGAAGAAAATACTTGTGGTAGACGACGATATAAGTATCTGCCTTCTTCTTGAGAATTACCTATCTCAAGATTATGAGGTGATCACAATGCAAAATGGATTGGAAGCACTACTATGGCTGGAAGAGCATTTGCCAGATCTTATAATAAGTGACATTCAAATGACTGAAATAGATGGTTTCGAGTTCCTGTCAAAGGTTCGAAAAAGAGGCTTTACTAAACACACCCCTTTTGTGATGTTATCTGCGAAAGCAGGAAGCAAAGAACGGATAAAATGCTATCAGTTAGGCGCTCAAGACTACCTCACAAAACCATTTAATCCAGAAGAACTTGAAGAGGTCGTAAAGAAAAACCTTTTCCCGATCCATTTCGCGATTTCGTGGTGATTATTTTAACTAAATAAGTAGAATAGCATATTAACTCTTACACATATGACCAGAGAATTAAACATACTATATATAGGAGATTCACAAGTGTTCTTTGAAAGAGCCAACCAACTCCACCCTATCTTTTTAACTATTAAGGAAAATAATCTCGAAGCGGTTAATTATCTCGAGAACAATGCGCGTCCAGATGCAATCATTTGCGATTATCATTTGCCAGGAAATAATGGATTATACCTATTCGATTGGTTAAAACAACATCCGGAAATTAGAACCATACCTTTTATTCTTTTAAGCCATGAATTTAGTGGCGAAGTATTTAAATGTGCTCTAGCCAAGGGGGTTGATGATTATTATGTTCAGGCCGTTTCTACGCCCGAAGAGATATTAAATAGAGTCGACTTTCTACATCAATTTAAATCGGGTAAAAACGGTCTAAAATCACTAGAAAAAAAGGCGAAGGAGTCATATCGACTGCCAACGTCCAAACGTATTTTTGATATTATTTTGGCTTCCGCAGCACTTTTATTAAGCCTTCCCCTATTGTTAGTAATTATACTCGCCATACGCCTGGAATCTAAAGGCAAAGTCTATTATATAGCCAAAAGAATGGGGCGTAAAACATTTAACTTTTACAAGCTTCGTTCGATGCGTGCCGGCTCGGATGCCCTTCTAAAAAAGTTGGCCAAGGAAAATAATCAATACAATGATAACTCGCAATTACAAGAAAAGGATATCGAATATTCCTGTCCGAAGTGTTTCATATTACCCGATGGAAAAACTTGTTCACCCATGATGTACGTGGATAAAAGTCAGACTTGCGAATATTGGTATAACTACAAAAAGAAGGAACAATTAAAGCACAGTTCTGCTTTTGTAAAAATCGCTAAGGACCCACGAATTACACGTGTAGGCAAATTTATTCGAAATACAAGTATTGATGAGTTACCTCAACTTATCAATGTCATAAAAGGAGATATGTCTATAGTAGGCAACCGACCATTACCTGTCTATGAAGCCGAATTACTAACCAAGGACACCTTATCAAAACGTTTTCTTGCTCCAGCAGGCATAACAGGATTATGGCAAGTTGAACTTAGAGGCAAAGGCGGCAATATGTCTGAAACAGAAAGAATAAGTCTGGATAATAAGTACGCCGATCACTTCAACGGAGACAATTATTCCTTTTGGTACGATATAAAACTCATTCTAAGAACAATACCTGCATTATTACAACGAAGTACCGTTTAGATGCCCTTAAAATTTCGATAATCATGAAACTATTTTTAAAAATATTAACAGCACTATTAATAACAAGTTTACCAGCTCATTTTGTAAACGCTCAAACGCCTGGTAACGGGTCTGAAATCTCGATACCGTCATTTGAACAACTCGTTGATTCTGCGTTGGCCCATAATGGCTTGGTACGTTATCGTAATTTGGAGATTGAAGCCAAGACATCCAACCTCAAATCGAAACGAAATTACTGGACACGGAATTTTGGGATACAAGCCGATACTCGTTACGGCACATTTGATAATTTCTCCTCAAATATAGACGGACCAATAACAAATACGCTTTCAACAACTAGCAAGCAATTCAACTATGGAGTAGGTCTATATCTAAAGATCCCAATTTTCGATGTCATAAATCGAAGACCACAGATTAAACAGGCAAAAGCAGAATTGGCTCAGGCCAAAGGATTAGCTCAAGCCCAACAGGACGAATTAAGAGAAACGGTGATAAAACAATATCAAGATCTTCTGTTAAAACAAAAATTATTGATGATTCGATCGGAAAACCTGGGTAATGCTCAAGTAAATATGGAGATGGTCGATAAAGAGTTTAGGAACGGCCTAATTCCTATTATGGAATATGTTCGTATTTCCGATATGACCTCGAGAATTCGATCAGAGTATGAAAAAGCAAAATCAGCTTTTCAAACCTCCAAAAAGTTATTGGAGAATACGGTAGGACAAACTTTTGGTAAAACCCAATTAAAGTAAAACTATGAAACTTATAGAACTCATAAGATTAGTATTAAAGCATAAGGTATTATTATTTACTGTACCTATTTTGCTCGCAGGAATAGTGATCTTGCTAACCAGCAATCCACGCTTCTCCTACGCCTCCCAAAGTATCTTATACACGGGCCTTGCTTCCGGGTCTACCATTGAAATGGATAAGCCTTTTAATTATCTGGCTACAAATACGGCATTCGACAACCTAATAAACATCATTAATTCACGAGAAACACAAGAAGAAGTGGCTATTAGACTCTTAAGCCAACACCTTCTGTTGCCTGAATCAGATCCCAAATATATTTCATCAAAGTTTTTTGCCGCATTAAAGAATGATATTCCAAGTGACCTAAATGATTATGTGTATACAGATAAAGAGTCGACTCTAATCACTGATTCATTGTTAGAAGGAGCTCCTAACAATCGATCTAAAAATGATCAGTATTTAAATGGGAATCGATCAGACTTATTTCCGTCAAGTATAAACAAACTGAATTATGAAAAAACCGTCGAAAATCTTACTGCATTGATGAAAAGCAGCAATTCAAATTTCGTTTACCTATTGCTTAATTATGACCATGAGCATTATTCCATCAAAGCAATTTCTAAAGTCAAGCCACAAAGGTTGGGTAACAGCGATTTGATCAAGCTTAACTACGAAGTTAATGATCCTGGAATTTGCCAACAGACTTTGGCCATTTATAATGAAGTTTGTATAAAAAAATATAAGAAAATCAAGGAGAACAGATCAGATGCTGTAGTTAAATACTTTGAATCGCAGCTCATCCTTGCTAAGCAAAAATTAAAAGAGGCAGAAAACACCCTTTTAAATTTCAATAAATCATACAACATTATCAATTATTACGAGCAGAGTAAGGCCGTGGCAATTGTGAAGGAAGACATGGAAATGAATTTCATTAACAAGAAAGCGCAGTTGGCAGGTACTGAAGCGGCAACATTAAAGCTTGAAGAAAAATTAAACATTCAACAACATGTCCAGTTGAAAAGTAACAATATCCTAGAGAAAAAGAAAAAGCTTGGAGAACTCAACTACGAGATTGCTATTGCAGAGGCAGAATTGAACAATGACGCAAACATTAAGCTGCTAAAAGAACAGTCAGAATCTCTTAAAAAAGAGATCAAACAGAGTGTAGATGAGTTATATACCCACCAGAATACTGTTGAAGGCTTGCCTATTACCAAAATACTTCCGGAGTGGATTGATAATGTAATAGTATCTGAAAATCTTAAAGCTAAGATTGAAGTTATGGGTCAGCAGAATAAAGATTTTCAGAAGCAATATGCAGTTTACGCTCCGGCAGGAGCCAATATAAAACGAATTGAAAGAGAAATTTCGGTTTCGGAGCAAGGCTATCTTGAAATTCTTCATGGATTAAATCTGGCTAAACTAAAATCTCAGGACAATGAATTATCCTCAAACCTTAAAACCGTCGACCCTCCATATTATCCGATATCACCAATTTCAACCAAACGCAAATTAATTATTATTGCCAGTGCACTTATAGGATTCATTTTCATTCTCGGAATTATTTTACTTATGGAGTATTTTGATGACTCATTAAAAAATTCTAAAAGGGCCTCAAAAAAGCTGAAATTATCCTCACTAGGCATGTTCCCCAAAATCATATTAGACACAAGTGGCGTTAATTTAACATTCATTCAGGACCGATTAACTCAGATCATCTCCCAAAAAATACAACAATTTATTAATTCTCAAAACTCCAGTGAGGTTAATACCATACTTGTTTTAAGCACAAGAGATAACGAAGGTAAAACTATCATTGCGGGAAATATTGCTAAAAGCCTAATTACCGAAGGCAAAAAGGTGTTGTTGCTCAATTATGATGAAACAGCTCCAACTGACAAAAGAGTTCGAAAATATCCAAATTTCAACAGAATCTTAGGTTATTCTGACAATAGAATTGATTACGATAACATTGCGCTCTCAGACAGATCAAAGTACTTAAATCCTGAAAACTACGAAACCTTCACCATCGATCAGCAATTTTATAAGGTCAAAAACTATCGTGAAATTTTAGATCAAAATAATATCATACCCACCTTTAAACCTGATTATGTAATAATCGAACTACCAAGTTTGATATATCATAACTACCCAGCGAAACTGGTTTCAAATGCCAACATGTCCCTTTTGATATGTAGATCAAACAGGCTTTGGTCTGAATCCGATAACTCTGCTTTGAATAGGTTACAGGAGCTTTCTGCAACCAAGGTGAATTTCGTCGTCAATGGTGTAGAGCTTAAAGAGGTAGAATCCTTACTCGGAGATTTACCGAAAAGGCCCAAACTGTTTCGAACAAGAGTTAAAAATATTTTGAAATTTCAATTCTTTAACAAAAATCAAATTTAAAAAGCCGTCAAATGAAAATAACACTAAAAAAAATCGTTCGAGAAGACAATTTCTTATCATTAGCAGGTAATCTGGTGATAGCAGTCCTTGGCATTTCTGGATTTGCTTTACTCGTAAGAAGCCTCAGTCCAGACGATTTTGCGCAATGGGTTATATTTATTTCTGGAGGATCTTTAATAGAAATGTTACGCTTTGGCATTACTAATAATGCATTAATTAGATTTTTATCAGGCGCCTCTAAAGATCAGAGTGTGAAGCTAATAGGATCCAATGTGCTTATTAGTTTATCGGCAACAATTGTTATTGCAATAGTTATGATTGTAATTAATCTCGTTTTTCACGAAACTATAAGTAACTCTGTTTATAATCTATTTTTTACTTGGTATCCAGTTTTAGTATTTATAAATCTTCCTTGGAGTAATGCCCTTATTGTATTACAAGCAAAAATGAAATATGGAAAAATCCTTTTAATCAAATCAATTAATAGTGGAATTTTATTTTTAGTTCTAGTTGCAAACATAATTTGGTTTAACCTATCCGTTTTAGAGTTGGTTTGGGTATTGCTCATAGTAAATCTAATAACCTCTTCAGTTTGTATCTATAAAAATTGGGACGGTTTGAAATATATTAGAAAAGCCAGTAAACCAACCAATAAAATTCTTTTAAATTTTGGTAAGTATAGCACGTTTACACTTATAGGAACCAACTTATTAAGAAATGCAGATATCCTAATTATAAGCATAAGTCCATTAGGGAATGCTGCTGTTGCACTTTTTAGTATCCCTTTAAAATTAACCGAATTACAGCAAATTCCACTTAGAAGTTTTACTGCTACGGCCTTTCCAAAAATGTCAAAAGCGAGTTTAGACGGAAAAGTTAAAGAAGTTGAAAATTTGTTTTACACCTATTCTGGCGCGTTGACCTATTTATTCTTTTTCATTTCCATTGTCACATTCATATTTGCTGAAGAATTTTTAATTCTTATTTCTGGTTATCAATACTTAAATCCAGATACTACAGATTTTAATATTGTGGCACTAGTAAGAATACTTTCTGTTTATGGCTTATTACTACCTATTGACCGAATGACTGGAATAGGCTTGGATAGTATTAATAAGCCAAATATTAACGCAATAAAAGTGACAATAATGTTAGCTACTAATATTATAGGTGATTTAATAGCAGTTTTCGTTTTTGAATCACTAGAATTAGTCGCAGTGTCAACACTTCTTTTTACAGCTGTAGGAATAGGTTTAGGCGTACACTTTCTGAATAAGGAATTCCGTATTTCTACTTTCCAAATATTTAATAGTGGTAATACGTTTTACAAAACTTTATGGAATCAATCTTCTGAACTTACTGATGAATTTAAATTATTTAAAAAACAATAATGAATTCAATAGAAAAACATATAAACCCTTTTGAGTCCAATTCAGGTTCTTCCCGATTGGCCAATCTAAATATTCTTATTCCAGTAATTGCCTTTGCATTACTAATGACATTAATTATTGTTAAAACTGAAATATTGGGTTTAACATTATGCTTGAGTTTATTTTTGATTATAACGCTTCTCTATGTAATATTTCAAAACCCAAAATTTGGTATTTTTGTTTTAATCATATCGGCCTTCGTTGTTACTGGTGCTGGAAGATATGTTTCAGCTCCTTGGGGTTTAACTATTGACGCCTTATTGGTTTTAATTTATATCGCATTATTTTTTAAAGCATTTGCTCAAAAAATACTTTGGAATAAAGCTAAGTCGAGTTTAACATTGATTGTAACCATATGGATGGGTTACATTTTTCTTCAAATAGGAAATCCAGAAGCTCAAAATATAGAAGCATGGTTCTACGCTATGCGTGGCGTAGCACTATATCAATGGCTTGTAATCCCTCTATTATTTATACTGTTTAATAAATCTAAAGATTTAAATACTTTTTTTATTATCTGGGGAATATTATCTGTTCTGGGCACTCTTAAAGGGTTTCAACAATTCCATTTTGGAGTAGATCCTTTCGAGCAACGATGGTTAAATCAAGGAGGTGCTGAAACACATATTCTCTTTGGCAAGTTAAGAGTTTTTTCTTTTTATTCTGATGCAGGCCAATTTGGTGCTTCACAAGGACAAGCTGGACTTGTATTTGGCATTTTAGCTTTATTCAAAAAAGGCAATTTAAAACTGAAAACCTTTTTTGCTTTTGTTGCGTTAGCAGGCTTTTTTGGAATGCTAATATCTGGTACACGAGGTGCCATAGCGGTTCCAGCTATAGGTGGAATAATATTCTTAATTCTTAAGAAAAATGTAAAAGTTCTCATATTAGGAGCTGTTTTTGGTATTGCTGTTTATGTGTTTTTTGCACATACATTTATTGGTCAAGGAAATGCAGAAATAAGACGTATGAGAACCGCCTTCGATCCAAACGACGCCTCATTACAAATAAGATTAGCAAATCAGAATAAATTGAAAGGTTATCTCGCTTCCCGTCCTTTTGGCGGTGGTGTTGGTGCAACTGGAAATTGGGGGAAACGATTTACACCTCATACCTTTTTAGCAAATACCGCTACAGACAGTTGGTATGTGATGATTTGGGCAGATACTGGATTAGTTGGACTTATCTATTACCTCTTTATGATCTTCTTTATTCTAATTACTGGAGCATATAATGTGATGTATAAGATAAAAGATGATTGGCTCAAAGTACAAATTTCAGCATTAGTATGTGGAATGGCAGGTATTATGATGGCGTCATACGGAAATGGTGTTTTTGGACAATTGCCTACAGGTATTCTATTGTATGTCAGCATGGTTTTTATGTTCATTTCTCCTCAAATAGATAAAATGAAACAAGGCTCAAAACAAATTATAACCCAATAAATCAATTATTATGAACTATAGAAGTATAAATGACCTAAATAATATTATTCTTAAAAAGCTTCACTTAATTCCACGAGATATTGATCTTATCGTTGGAGTTCCTAGAAGTGGAATGTTACCTGCTAATTTGTTGGCATTGTACCTAAATTTACCATATACAGATATTCATTCTTTTATAAAAGGGTTTATCTATAAATCTGGTGCAAGAAAACAGTTTTTTGATTCATCGAATTACAAAAAGATTTTAGTTGTTGACGATAGTATTGCCTCGGGATCAGCTATTGAAGAGTGCAAGAATGACTTAGCACATTTAGAATCCACCTTCACAATTGAATACTGCGTAATATACTTTACACCAGAAAAAGGAAATCTAGCAGATTATGCACTTGAAGCTGTTGCAACACCCAGGTATTTTCAATGGAATATTTTTAGTCATACTACCCTAGAGAAAGCTTGTTTTGATATTGATGGTGTGCTTTGCAAAGACCCCTCGGAAGATGAAAATGACGATGGTCCTAAATACAAGTCTTTTTTACTAAATACACCACCACTTTATATTCCCGGTAGTAATATAGGAACTATAGTTACCTCAAGACTTGAAAAATACCGCAATGAAACAGAAACTTGGCTACAGGCTAATCAGGTTAAATACGACAAACTTGTTATGCTCGATTTACCAGATATGAAGGCAAGGCAAAAAGCGAATAATCATGCTAGGCATAAAGCAAAAGAATACCAATCTAAGAATTATCATTTGTTTGTAGAGAGTGATTTAGGTCAAGCTATTGAAATTAATAAACTAACAAAGAAACCTGTGTTCTGTACGGAGAATTTTGAAATGATTTATGATCATGAATCGCTTGTATACAATCTGAAAAGCGGAAAGCATTTTCCTTTTTTACGTCGATATGCTCTAAAAATAAGAAATGCAATTAGAATGGGGAAAACTCAATTACAAAAAGCAATAATTAACGAGGTTCCAACCGGTACTAATTAGAACTGATCGAATTGAAAACGTCGTAAATAAAAAAATTATAAAACCAACTTTTATGCAAGCAATAGACTCTATAATAAAAGGATTCGAATATATAATATTTGGCTATATCGCAATGGCAAATTTATACATATTAGTTTTTGCTATTGCTGGACATTTCTACAAAAAACGAAGAAACTCCATCAGCAAAATTCAAAATAGAATCGCAGTACTTATTCCAGCATATATGGAAGATGCCGTCATTGTTGAAGTGGCAAAATCAGCCCTAGAGCAAAATTATCCTTTAGATAAATATGATGTGGTAGTCATTGCCGATTCACTAAACAAACAAACAATAACCTCACTTAAAACCCTCCCTATTATATTCATTGAGGTGTTATTTGAAAAAAGCACCAAATCCAAAGCTCTTAATTATGCAATGGCCAGCTTAAATAAGTCCTATGATAATGCTCTAGTATTAGATGCTGATAACATTATGGCTCCAGACTTTTTAATAAAAATGAATGATGCTTTTCAAAACGGGTACCAAATAGTACAAGGACATAGAAAAGCAAAAAACTTAAATACCTCATACGCAATTTTAGATGCTGCTAGCGAGGAAATAAATAATCATATTTTCAGAAAAGGTCACAGAGTTTTAGGATTCTCATCAGGTTTAATAGGATCAGGAATGGGATTTAACTACAATCTATTTAAATCAATGATGGCATCCATAAACGCTATTGGTGGTTTTGACAAGGAGCTAGAATTTAAATTCGCCAAAAACAAAATTGAAATAGAATATTTGCAAGAGGCTGTTGTTTTAGATGAAAAAATTCAAAAACCTATCGATTTTTCTAACCAGCGCAGACGATGGTTATCTACACAGTTTGTTTATTTAAAAAAATATTTCACAACAGGCTGTAAAGAACTTTTTTTCAAAGGCAATATTAATTTCTTTGATAAAGTATGGCAAATGATAATTCCACCACGAATTCTTCTTTTAGGCATTACGATTATAACTGCTTTCATTTATTGTTTCATAGTTTTTGTTTTAAATGCTAACCCCAATTTATCTGTCTATTTGTGGCTTGTCAACCTTATGGTCACTTTAATGGCATTCTTGTTGGCTATTCCAAAATCATTTTATAATGAGAAGACTTTAAAAGCAATGATTTCATTGCCGTCAGCATTTTTAAGAATGGCTCTTTTACTGTTTAAACTTAAAGGGGCAAACAAAAAATTTATTCACACCACACATGGTGCAATTGATAATTAAAAAATGATGAGAATAGGAATAGAAGCACAACGGTTATTGCGTCCACATAAACATGGTATGGATAGAGTTGCACTTGAACTAATTAAAAACCTTCAGGTTATAGATAAAGAAAATGACTATTTCATTTTTGTAAAACCGGACCAAGACACCCCCGAAATTGCAAGTACTGCAAATTTTGAAATTGTAGAAATACCTGGCGGTCCCTATCCATGGTGGGAGCAGTATAAATTGCCTAGAATAGCAAAAGCGTACAACTGTGATATACTCCATTGCACCAGTAATACAGCTCCTTATTCTAAAAACATTCCGTTGATTACAACGCTTCATGATATTATTTATATGGAAGGAAGTTTAATAAAGTTATTAACGACAAGAGCCTCTTTGTATCAAAAATTAGGAAATCTGTATAGAAGAATTATTGTTAGAAAGGTGGTAAAAAATAGTAGACGCCTTATTACCGTTTCAAATTTTGAAAAAGAGAACATCACTAATTTTTTTAATCTCAAAAATAAAGATATTAAAGCTATTCATAACGGCGTGAATCAAACGTTCACAGTGAAAATTGAGGCTAATCATTTGAAACAAGTCAAAACTAAATATAAATTACCTGAAGATTATATATTACATATCGCTAATAAAGATCCTCGAAAAAATACAAAAAAAGTACTAATCGCATTTAATGAATTTTTAAAAACATCACCCGTTAAGTATAAACTTTTAATGCTTGGTTGTAAAGATCATTACTTAAAAATTCTATTAAACGAGATAGGAGCTATAGCTCTTTATAAACATATTATTTTAACTGGATATGTTTCAGATGAAGACTTATCTGTAATATACTATTTATCCCAACTTTTTTTATTTCCATCACTGAGAGAGGGATTTGGTATTCCAATTATAGAAGCAATGGCATGCGGTGTTCCTGTTATTACATCTAATACATCTTCAATGCCAGAAGTTGCAGCAGATGCAGCACATATAATAGATCCAAAGAGTGTGGAAGACATTTGTAATGGTATGCTAAAAATCACATTAGATGCTAATTATAAAAAAGGACTAATTCAAAGAGGATTAATACGAAGTAAACAGTTTTCATGGAACAGAATGGCATCCGAAGTCTTAGATATATATAAACAATTGTATAAAGAAATTAACACCTAAATTATGATAAAAGGAAAAGATATAGTCATTATTGGCATTCAGCCATGGGATATTGAAATAGGTAGTAATTGCAAAAATATTGCCCTTGAATTTTCGAAAGAAAATCGCGTTCTATATGTAAACCCCCCTATGGATAGAATAACCCGAATACAACAAAAAAAAGATATCAGAATCCAAAAGCGAATTCGAATAGCAAAAGGTCAATGTACAGATATTGAAAAAATAAGTGATAATCTTTGGAATGTATACCCAAAAAAAACTATTGAATCTATAAATTGGATTGGCTCTCATATTATTTTTAAAATACTAAATAAGCGCAATGCTAAATTATTGTCAAGTGATGTCAAATCTGCTATTACGCGTTTAGGGTTTACAGATTTCATATTATTTAATGACAGTTCGATGTTTCTAGGTCTTCATTTAAAAGAATTGCTTCAACCTAAAGTCTATGTATATTATATGAGAGATTATCTTGTAAAAGTACCATATTGGCAAAAACATGGGGAGAGAATAGAACCACAAGTTATTAAAAAAGCAGATGTACTTACAACGAACTCCGCTTTTTTTGCAGAAACTGGTTTACAGTATAATTCTAATAGTTTTATGGTTGGGCAAGGTTGTGATATTTCTCACTTTAGTGATGAAGATAATGTTATAAAAATCCCTAGAGAATTAAAAGAAATACCATCTCCTATTATTGGCTATGTAGGGTCTTTAACAACACTGCGTCTTAATATTAAGCTACTTAAACAAATCGCAAATCAAAGAAAAAACTGGAGTATTGTTTTAGTTGGGCCCGAAGATGAGGATTTCAAAAAATCAAATTTACACAAGTTGTCAAATGTCTATTTTCTTGGCAGAAAAGAAGAATCAGAACTACCAAATTACGTAAAAGGGTTTGATGTGGCGATGAACCCGCAGCTAATCAACAATTTAACTATTGGGAATTATCCAAGAAAAATAGATGAATACTTAGCTATGGGTAAGCCTATAATTGCAACAAAAACAAAAGCAATGGAGATGTTTAAAGATTGTGTCTACCTAGGTACTACAGAGGAAGAGTATATCCATTTAATCGAAAAATCATTAGCTGAAAATTCCGAAAAATTAACAAAAAAAAGAATCGATGTTGCCAAAAGCCATACTTGGACAAACAATGTTGGCGCCATTTATAATGCCATATTAACAGCCACTAAACACAAAATATTATGGGATTAAAAGAAAAAATAAAATCGAATGATACACTAAAAAATCTTGTGCATTGGTCAATTCTTATTCCAAACCAAACAAGACCAAGGTTATGGATAAAATGGTTTGTAAATCCATTTTATCATAAAAAAGGAAAAGGAGCTTGCATCAGAAAAAGAACACGTATGGATGTAGTTCCTTGGAATAAGTTTGAACTAGGTGATCATTCAACTATCGAAGATTTTTCGGCTATTAATAATGGTGTTGGTTCTGTAATTATTGGCGATCGCACTAAAATTGGTTTAAGTAATACAATTATTGGACCAGTAACTATAGGAAATGATATACGCCTTGCACAAAATATAACACTTTCAGGTTTAAATCATACTTATGAAGATGTAAGTCGACCTATTCATGAACAAGGTGTTTCTACAGCTCCAATTGTTATTGAGGATGAAACCTGGATTGGAGCAAATGTGGTGATTTTGGCAGGAGTAACTATTGGTAAGCATTCTATTGTGGCAGCAGGAAGTATCGTTACAAAAAATATACCGCCATATTCGGTTGCTGTAGGTAATCCAGCCAGAATAATAAAACAATACAATTTCGAAACCAGCACTTGGAAAAATACTAAAATTTAATCTTATGGAAATATTAAAACTACTTTTTTGGACATTATTATTTATAATTATCTACACCTATGTTGGCTATGGTATTTTACTATACCTAATTATAAAGATTAGAAGATTTTTAAAAATTGGTAAAAGAGCAGAGATAGATCATTCTTACGAACCAGAGGTAACCTTATTTATTGCAGCCTACAACGAAAAAGATTATGTGGCAGCAAAAATGAGAAATTCTTTAGAACTTGAGTACCCTAAAGAAAAATTAAATATTGTTTGGATTACAGATGGTTCAAATGATGGGACTCCAGAAATATTAAAAGGATATCCAAATACAGTTGTACATCACTTGTGTGCTAGAAATGGAAAAATTGGAGCAATGAATAGAGGAATGGAGTTTGTAAAAACACCAATTGTAGTTTTTAGCGACGCAAATACAATGCTAGGGAAAGAATCCATAAGACGTATTGTTAACCTATTTGGAAATGAAACGGTAGGGTGTGTTTCTGGTGAAAAACGTATTGTTAATAAAGAAAGTGATGCTGCATCTGGAGCTGGAGAAGGATTGTATTGGAAATACGAGTCTGCCTTAAAAAAATGGGATGCAGAACTATACTCTGTAGTTGGAGCAGCAGGTGAATTGTTTGCTATTAGAACAAAATTATATCGTCATGTTGAGAAAGATACGCTGCTTGATGATTTTGTTATTTCATTACGGGTTGCACAAGAGGGATATACAATACAGTACGATCCTGAAGCATATGCTATTGAAACAGCTTCCACAAATGTAAAGGAAGAGTTGAAACGAAAAATAAGAATTTCTGCTGGCGGTATTCAATCCATAGTAAGGCTAAGGTCATTACTTAATATTTTTAAATATGGTACACTTTCATTTCAATACATTTCACATCGAGTACTTCGCTGGACATTAACACCTCTTTGCTTGTTAGTATTAATTCCAATTTCATTTATTCTGGCTTATAACGAGGGGCTTTTTAATGATGGCCTTTATTCTATTTTATTTTGGATGCAGGTTTTCTTTTATTGCGCAGCATTATTAGGCTGGTTCTTAGAAAATAGGTCTACAAGGATAAAGGTTTTATTTGTCCCTTATTATTTTTTCATCATGAACCTTTCTGTAATACTAGGTTTTATACGCTATATATCTGACAATCAATCTGTTAATTGGGAACGAGCCAAGCGAGCCACTTAACTTATCACGACCCAACTCTTATTATAATATTACGTCAAATATTTAATGAGTAAAGAGGTGAAAACAGGAATTATTATCATATTCCATAACTATCAATAAGAAACTTATAAAGATGAATAGAAGAAAAGCTATCAGAGGAATATTAGGATTAACAGGAATAAGTTCTATATCTGTTCTCGTGGCCAAATACTTTACTTGGAATTCATCTCATAACTGTAAAAATTTTGAAGATTATTTTGACTTAATTGCTGAATTAGTTAATGTGATAATACCCTCCACACCATCACCAAGAGATAGGCTAGCTAAGATTCAAGATTATATAATCAACTATATGGAAGTCTATTCTTCTGTCAAAGAGTATAATAATTTTTTAAACGGTCTAAACAGCCTCCGTGAAACTTGCAAAAACACCTATGGAGTTTCTTTTAAAAACTGTTCGGAGGTGCAAAAAAAAGAACTATTTGAAAATTTTGATAACAAATGGTATTCCAAAGGTCTATTATCAAAAATTAACAACAGAATACGAGGCCGTTCTTTTTTTGTATTATTGAAAACATTGACTATAGAGGGCTATTTTACCAAGCCTATAATTGGGATATCCCCTAGCCCATATCAAAATCCATCCAATATAGGGCACCCTTTTTCTGGATATTTTAGCAGCAATACATCAACATTGTTAGATGCTAATCTCAATTGATAAAAAAATCATTTGTAATGTCGAAAAAATCAGTTGGCCTTACGGTAATTAATGCCTTCTCCAATAAAGAAATTAACTATTATGCAAAAACTCATCATTAACTCGTATGCCGCTGACTTCTATGTATTTCGATTTTCTATTAAATTACTTCATTCATATCAATCATGAAAAAAATAAAACTCATTTTAGTGTTACTTGGTGTATTTTTTTTAACATCCTTAATAATAATTTATGTGGTAAGAAGACCTTCTTATACAATTCAAACGAACGGAAAATTATATATTGTAAATAAGCTAAGTAGCAACATAACAATTTTTGATTTATATCAAGGAAAAGTGATTAATAATGAATTGCCTATTAATATAGAGCCACATGAGGCAACTACATTGACTAATCAACAAAAGGTTATAGTAACTAATTACGGTGCTCCTCATGTTATTGGTAAAAGCATTACAGTTATTAACACAGAAACCAATAAACCAGAAAAAATAATACAGCTTGATGAAAGCTTAAGACCTCATGGAATTGTAGCTATTCCTCAATCCAACAAAGTTGTTGTGGTTACCGATTTAAGTAATGATTTATTAGTGGTTAATGTAGAAACAGGTTTCGTCGAAAAAAAAATACCTACTCAACAACAATTCAGCCACCTCTTGGTCCTTCACCCTAATAAACCATTGGCATATGTTACCAACATTAATTCGAATTCGGTAAGTGTTATCAACCTTGAACAAGACCAGGTAATTAAAATTATCCCTTGTGGTTTAGGAGCAGAAGGAATCGATATTACTCCAGATGGGTCAGAAATTTGGGTGTCAAACAATGAAGAAAACTCAATATCTATAATCAGTACAGATAATCATCAGGTCATAGACACGTTGAGCGCGGGGAAAGACCCTTCAAGACTGAAGTTCTCTGTTGATGGAAGTCATTGCTTGGTAACGAACGCTGCTGATGGCACCATTTCAGTTTATAATCGATATGCCAAAAAATTAATTAAAACAATCACTATTCCTGGTAAAAAAAAGCTGATCGAAAAAATACTTTATAAATCTCCCCGCCCGGTTGCTATATTGACCCATCCAAATGGGTTATATGCTTTTGTTGCTAATTCCAATGCGAATAAAATTGAAGTGATTGACATGCAAACATTTTCCATAGTTAGCAGTATTGGAACTGGAAAGATTCCGGATGGATTGGCATTCGTTGAAGAGAATTGAATAAGACCTAAAAGGCTTGGATAGGATGAATCTGAGTAGAAGGTCAGACTGATTAAAATTGAATTTTATTGTAACACTTAGGAATTTGTTTAGCTATAAAATCCAGTAAATAGAAAATATTCCAAAATCGAGATTAAATATTAAAAATATGTTTATTAAGATGCTGAAATACAGTAAGATAGATTCAATTTGGTTTTGGCATGTTTTTGGTTTCTACGATATCATTAGAATCGATAATGAAACATTTAAAAAACCATGCTATATTTTAAACCCCGCTTACTTTCAATTTGTGCTATTTCTTTAACTTTCAGTGCCTGCGAAGTTGCTCCTGTTAATAATGAAATTGAAGTTTCTGAAGTTGACGAAATGAAGGCTTTAAATATTCCTGAAGGTTTCGACTATAGTACTCACCAAGAAGTTAAAGTCACTATTAACGACGACCATGATTATGTTAGATACGATGTTTATGCTTATTCTGATGTAAAACAATTTGAAGGAAATGAATCTTTTGAAAATGAAGCAGGAGAAATAGCTTCTGAGCCTATTTACAAACTGGATGTATTAAGCAAATTAATATTCTCAGGGGTACCAAACAACGGCACATTAAAACAGACTATTAGTTTACCAAAATATTATAATAAATTATATATCCGTAGAAATGAAAATCTAAAATATTCTTCGTCAATTGAATATGTTCTTAACCAAGAAGTCATTTATAATCATATCAATGGATCGCGAAGATCGAATAATAAAGCAATTGATAATTCCAGCTCCCTTAATTTGGTAAATGATTATCTGTATTGTGTAAATGGCTCCGGAGAATTATTTCAAGTAGATCCATTATCTGGGGAGTTCACATACATCTCTAACATGCCAATGGGCAGTTGGACCTGCGCCATAGATCAATCGAACAAAGTACTTTATTCTATAGGGAGAAGCAGCCCTTATCCTTTAATGAAATATTCCATTGAAAATAATACATGGGAAATTGTTGCAAATCTTGGTAGAGGAGGCCCAAGATTAGACTATAATTATAGAGATGGGCTGCTTTACTTTTCAACAGGTGATAAATTATATACATATAATCCTGCAAATGGAGTCGAAATAAACTCCTGGGTCATAAATGGTTTACACAGTACCAGTGGAGGTGATTTAGCTTTTGCTGATAATGGCACCCTATATTTATGTACATTTTCAGGGCTATATCGATTGGAATTGGACGCCAACAACAATTATCAAAGCACCAGAATAAGCTCTGATAACCTACCATTCCAACCTACTTCAATGACTTTTGATTCAAATCAGGAATTATGGCTGGCTAACAATGCAAGTAGCTCTGATTTAATCATTATGGATACTCAAACAGGAGGCTGGCAATACAATTACGGCATCAGTGCAAATAACAACTCCGACTTGGGAAGAACAATTAATGATTTAACAACATTTAGAATTTATACTGAAATAATTGATGACCCTGACACAGATGGAGATGGGATATTAGACAGAGACGACAGTTATCCTGAAGATTTCAATAAAGCATTTGAGGTATTTACCCCAAGTAAATACGGAATGGGATCTATCGCTTTCGAAGATTTATGGCCTTCAAATGGCGATTACGATTTTAATGATCTTGTTGTAAATTATCGTGCTGTAGCCATTTTAAACGCTCAAAATCTTGCAGTTCAATTAGATTTTATAATTAATATTAAATCAAATAGAGCCAGTTATACTAATGGTTTTGGTATAGAAATTGAATCGTTGCTCTCATCACAAATTGAAAGTGTTTCAGGAAATATTTTGGAACATAATTACATTAACCAAAACTCAAATGGTACAGAAACGGGTCACAATAATGCGGTAATTATTTTATTCGATGACCCTAATTCTATGTTAAATACAGAAACTACAGTCTCTATTAAATTCACTACTCCAATTACCACTAATGATTTGGGAGTAGCTCCTTTTAATCCTTTTTTGATTGTTGATAAAATGAGAGAAAAAGAAGTGCATTTAACAAACATGCACACTACATCATTAGGGGTAAATCTTTTTGAAATAGAGGGCATTAATAATGATGAAGACGGAAATTATATTAGCAATAATGGTTTACCGTGGGCAATTAATATCGTTCACGATTTTAAAGTTCCCAAAGAATCTATAGCTATAGATAAAGCCTATAATTACTTTATTCAATGGGCAAGCTCTGGAGGAATCGTATATAATGATTGGTATAAGGACAATCCAGGATATCGCAATCCAGGAAATATTGAAAACTAAAGGATTTATAAAAATTAATAACATTTAAAACTTTTAATTATGATACTTAAAATAACAGATCAAAATGTCATCTTTATGATGGAAGGACCTATTAATACAGCTACTTCAGAATCGCTTAAAACTTATTTGAACTCAATAACTGATAAATATAAAAGAGTAACAATTAATATTGATAAGGTTAGTAAAATTGATATTAAAGGCCTTTCAGTTTTACGCGATTTTTACCTAAAAGGCTTGAGGTATAATAGAGATTTTTCGATTGTTGGATATGGTTGCAAGGAGATCTATGACGACTTTAAATTTGATGAAGCCGTGTAACAAAGGATTATAGAAATATCCAATATAATCACTTTTGGGTTTTCAATTAATATCCATCATAAATTAGGATGTCCAAAAAACTCAAAAAAAAGTCTAACTTACTAAACCTTCATCTTCCATTTCAATACATAGGAAAAATTATATGTAGAGCTCACTGGAAATAATAGTTTTAGAGAATGCTACTGTCAACATGCTTAATTAATAGCAAGTCGAGGTTTTTTATTGATCCCTTAATAAATTAGACACATTTTTCTTATAGTTACTTTAACAAACTTGCAGTAAACTTTTGTATATTTTCACGTCTTAAACAAAATGCACTAAGCATAAAATATATACAGCATGTCTAAAACATATTATGATCCTGCCGATTTACGAAAATTTGGAGCTATCAGCGATTGGAATGAGGAACTCGGTACTAAATTTTTCGACTATTATAATTCCGTGTTTGAGGAAGGAAAATTAACCGCACGTGAAAAATCACTCATTGCTTTAGCGGTATCACATACCGAGCAATGTCCCTATTGTATTGATGCCTATACCAAAGATGCCCTGCAACGCGGCATTACTAAAGAAGAAATGATGGAAGCCTTACATGTTGGTGCTGCTATAAAAAGTGGCGTTACCCTTGTACATGGTGTTCAAATGATGAATAAAGTTAATCAATTAGAAATGTAAATTATTACAATTTGCATCGTCTAAGCTCTCAGATTCAATAATACTGATTAATGGCAACAAAGTCCTTACATAAACGCGAAAGCGATTTAGCAAATAGCAATCGACAATTGGAAATCCTGTCTAATGGGATCTTCAAAAATGGCGAACTTCCAAAATTTGCAGATAAAATTGCAGAAACTGGACAGTTTCCACTGCGTGCAAAAAAACTTGAGATCCTTCAAATCAATCTCGGTTATATGTGTAATCAGGTTTGTGAACACTGCCATGTCGATGCTGGTCCTGATCGTAAAGAGATCATGACCAAAACCACCATGATGCAATGTCTGGAGGTCATTAAAAATACAGAAGCCCATACCTTAGATCTCACAGGTGGCGCACCCGAAATGAATCCTAATTTTAGATGGTTTGTTGAAGAAGCTTCTAAAGCAGGGATTAAAGATTTTATCGTGCGTTCTAATCTAACCATCATTAGAGCCAATAAAAAATATTACGATCTCCCCCAATTCTTTAAAAAACACAATGTACATGTCGTGTCCTCAATGCCTCACTGGACTCGAGGAAAAACCGATAAACAACGTGGTGAAGGGGTTTTTGATAAATCCATAAAAGCATTGCAAGACTTAAATGCTATCGGCTATGGCATGCCCGAAAGCTCATTAAAATTAGATTTGGTTTACAATCCATCAGGCGCTTTTTTACCAGGGGATCAAGTAGCCATGGAAAAAGATTTTAAAAAGGCACTACTGGAAGATTTCAATATTCAGTTTCATCAGCTTTTTGCAATTACTAACCTGCCTATCAGTCGGTTTTTAGATTATTTAATCGCCTCCGAAAATTACGACGATTATATGTATGCCTTGGTAGATGCTTATAACCCATCGGCAGTCGCAAGTGTGATGTGTACCAATACCATTTCAATCAGTTGGGATGGCTGGCTTTACGATTGCGATTTTAACCAAATGCTGGATCTAAAAGTTGCAAGTAAAGTACAACACATTAGCGCATACAATGAGGGGTTGCTCGAAAACAGAAACATCATAATTTCACAACACTGCTATGGTTGTACCGCCGGTGCAGGAAGTAGTTGTCAAGGAAGCGTTATTTAAGCTATGAGCAAACAATTAATTATTGTTTTTGTAAAAAACATAAAACTAGGAAAAGTAAAAACCAGGCTCGCCAAAACCATTGGCAATGAAGGTGCTTTTAAAGTCTACAAAGCACTTGTTGATATCACCGAAAAAGCCACAAATGCTATTGCAGTAGAGAAACATATTTATTTTTCGGAAGTGGTCATCACTAGTAAATGGGAAGACAGCCAAAAAGAAGTACAACAAGGGATCAATCTTGGAGAACGCATGTACAACGCCTTTAAAAAAGGCTTTGATGCAGGCTATAATAACATTGTACTTGTAGGCTCTGACTTACCAGATATTTCCGAAACTATTATTCAACAAGGTCTAGATGCGCTCAATAAAAAAGAGGTGGTCTTTGGCCCTGCCGAAGATGGTGGCTATTATCTCATCGGACTCACAGCAGCACACGAGTTCATATTTAAAAATAAACCCTGGAGTCAACCCAACCTTCTAAAACTCACACTAGAGGAATTAAAAATACAAAATTTAGAGTATACCTTACTGGATACTTTAAACGATATTGATACCTTTGAGGATCTAAAAAAATCACCACTATTCAAGACCTTTAATTATGACTAAATATATCGATGAAACTACAAAATACCTTCATGACAAAGGATTCATAAACCCTGAAATAGGTATTGTTTTAGGCACTGGACTAGGCCAACTCATAAATGAAATTGAGGTCATTAAAGAAGTTAGCTATAATCAAATCCCTAACTTTCCAACAGCAACCGTCGAGTTTCATAAAGGGAAACTCATTTACGGGATTCTAGAAGGCAAAACCGTAGTGATAATGCAAGGTCGTTTTCACCTTTATGAAGGTTACTCACTCCGCGATGTCACCTACCCGATTAGAGTAATGGAGAAATTAGGCATAAAAACTTTATTAGTCTCCAATGCCTCAGGAGCCATAAACCTCAACTATAAAAAAGGAGAATTAATGCTTATTGATGACCATATCAATTTACAGGGTAGTTCACCCCTCGCATTTAAAGGCGTAGAGCAGCTGGGAGAGCGTTTTGTCGACATGTGTGCACCCTATGACACTGAGATTAACAAGCAATTTGAAGCCCTCGCAAAAACACATAACATTGTATTACATAAAGGCGTTTATGCCAGTGTTGTTGGCCCGCAACTAGAGACCCGTGCCGAATATCGCATGCTAAAAATTATTGGTGCCGATGCTGTTGGTATGAGTACCGTTCCAGAAATTATTGTTGCCAATCACCTAAAATTAAAAGTAGCGGCCGTGTCAGTTTTAACCGATGAGTGCGACCCAGATAACTTGGAACCTGTTAATATTGCTAATATTATTGAAACAGCAGCAAAAGCAGAACCCAATATGATAACGCTTTTTAAAGCACTAATGAAAACATTATAAATTATGGCGTTCCACACTTTGGTGTGGTCGGGCTTTCACAACTCGCTTTTTTATTGCGTTGTAATCACTACAAAAAAAAGAGCTCAAACAAATTGTTCAATCCCTAACGCAAAACACAAAACCTGCAAGGTTAAAAAAAAACTACCGTCTAAGCCCATAAGCAAAGCGGTCTAATATCAAAAAAAATGAGCTATCTAGAAACCACTCACAATGTCTATAAAGAAGCAGCCTTAACCCCAGATGTTGGCTTATGCTGTACCACCAATCCTATTTGGGAACTACCAGGATTGAAAATCCCAAGAATCATGCAAGAAATGAATTATGGCTGTGGGAGTACTGTACATGCCCGTGATTTAACTAATAATCCAAAAATGCTATATGTTGGTGTTGGCGGAGGGATGGAATTATTACAATTCTCATATTTCAACAGGCAAAAAGATGGGGTCATCGGTATTGATGTGGTGGATGAAATGCTGGAAGCATCACGTAAAAATTTCATTGAAGCCGAAGCACAAAATCCATGGTTTAAAAGTGAGTTTGTAACACTTAAAAAAGGAGACGCAATGAATCTTCCTGTTGCCGATAATAGTATTGATGTGGCCGCACAAAACTGCCTCTTTAATATTTTTAAAGCCAACGATTTAAAAAAGGCTATTGCCGAAATGTATCGCGTCTTAAAACCTCATGGCCGTTTAGTAATGAGCGATCCAACCTGTGAGCAACCTATGAACGATAACTTACGCAATGACGAACGCTTACGTGCCCTATGTTTAAGTGGAAGCTTACCAATTGCCGAGTATGTAAAAATGCTCACCGATGCCGGATTTGGAACCATCGAAATTCGTGCACGTAAACCTTATAGAATCCTCGATCCAAAACATTATGACACCGATGAGTTAATTTATATTGAATCTATTGAAGTCGCTGCCATCAAAGACCCAATGCCAGAAGACGGCCCTTGTATTTTTACTGGAAAAGCAGCAATTTATTATGGGGATGAGGATTATTTTGATGATAAAGCAGGACATGTTTTAATACAAAATCAACCCTTAGCAATTTGCGATAAAACAGCTGCTGATTTGGCAGCCTTAGGTAGGGATGATATCTATTTCTCCGAATCCACATACCATTATGATGGTGGAGGCTGTTGCTAAAAATAAAAAATAGAGTTCCTTAAAAGTAAAGTTCTACATCAGTCTGGGCTTGTCGAAATAATTAAATGATTGATAATCAACATTAATTTCGACAAGTTCAACTTGACAAATGAGGCTACAATAACTTTTCAACCAGCCTCTTTTTTTGATCACTTTTTTTAACCTTTTTTATGTAAGCACAGCGGTATTCCCTCCGACAAAAGTGAGTGTTAAACAAAATTCATGATATTAATTCTCCTTTTTCTCTCTGCCTGCTTTTTAGCATTTACCAATGGCGCTAACGACAACTTTAAAGGTGTGGCCACACTTTTCGGCAGCGGAACAACAAATTTTAAAAAAGCCATTAATTGGGCAACCATTACGACATTCTCAGGCTCGGTGGCTTCTATTTTTTTAGCCAATGAACTCGTAAAGAATTTTTCAGGTAAAGGCTTAGTGCCAAATGAACTTATTAGCATGCCCGTTTTTGCAATTTCAATTGCATTTGGTGCTGCACTCACCGTGTTTATCGCTACAAAAATTGGGATGCCAATTTCTACAACACATAGCTTGGTAGGTGGCCTATTTGGAGCCGGAGTCATGGCCGTAGGTACACAATTCAATTTCGAAAAATTAGGTAGCACTTTTTTAATGCCCTTAATTGTAAGCCCTTTAATGGCCGCAATATTAAGTTTAATAGCCTATGTTATTTTTAGATTCTTTAGGAAACAACTTAAAGTCACTAAAACCATGAGTTTAAATATTCATGAAAAGCTAACCGCAAAAATTACATCGTTCAAAATGACTAATAATTCAACCTTAAGTAGCACGACCACATTAGAAGCCTCTGTTAATGATGACACCGCAGTTTATGAAGGCCAATTATTAGGATTGAGCTCTCAAAAAGTTTTAGATGCATTACACTACTTAAGCTCAGGAATCGTGAGTTTTGCTCGTGGATTAAATGACACCCCAAAAATTGTAGGTTTATTGCTAATTATCAACACTATAGACCTCAAGTGGAGCATGATAATTATCGCTGTAATAATGGCTGTTGGTGGTTTACTAAATGCAAAAAAAGTAGGAGTTACCATGAGTAAAAAGATCACACCAATGAACTCAGGACAAGGGTTTACGGCAAATTTAATTACCGGATTATTGGTGACAACAGCAAGTATTCACGGCTTACCAGTCTCTACAACCCATGTGTCCGTAGGCTCTATTTTTGGTATAGGAACCGTAACCAAAAAAGCCGATGGCAAAATGGTTGGCAAAATATTACTATCTTGGTTGCTCACGCTTCCAATTGCCGCTATTATTAGTGCTTTGTTGTTTAAATTATTAGAAACTTTAGTTTAAATGTATTTTGCGTCTTTAAGTTTAAATTCACTATGGAAAAATATATTGACATCATATCAAATTCGTATTCAGGATACTGGAATTACCTTAAACAAGAACTTCTATTTCAAAATAATTGGGACAATTACTTTTATGGCCTAATTATAATCTCTATCCTAGTTTGGATATTGGAAATTGCTTTTCCATGGCGTAAGAATCAAGCTTTAATTAGAAAAGATTTTTGGCTAGACACCTTTTATATGTTCTTCAATTTTTTCCTTTTGAATTTAATTGTGCTTATCGCATTATCAAATACCGCTTCCGAATTCTTTAATGATATTTTAGGAACGCTCGGACTTTCTGTTTCAAGCTTTCAGCTTTTTGACGTCGATAATTTACCGCTGTGGTTAGGCCTACTCATCTTTTTTATCGTTGGCGATTTTGTACAATGGAATACCCACCGACTATTACATCGAGTTAATTTTTTATGGAACTTTCACAAAGTACACCACAGCGTTAAAGAAATGGGGTTTTCAGCACACCTACGGTATCACTGGATGGAACCCGTAGTGTATAAATCTATTCTCTATATCCCACTTGCCATTATTGGTGGATTCGATGCACAGCATGTGGCCATTGTTTATTTCTTCAATATTGTTATTGGGCATTTAAATCACGCAAATTTAGGTTGGAATTATGGCCCATTAAAATATGTACTTAACAGTCCAGAAATGCATATTTGGCATCATGCCAAAGAACTTCCTGTAAGGACTGGTGTAAATTTTGGACTTACTTTAAGTATTTGGGATTACCTTTTTAAAACCAATTATATCCCACACAGTGGAAAAGATATTGAGTTAGGTTTTGAAGGTGATGAAAATTTCCCAAACACATTTATAAATCAGGAGTTATATCCTTTATCAAAAAAATAATTGTTATTCCTACAACTTGTATTGAACAATGTCGTTCCATGGTGGGAGTCTCATCTTTAAAAATAAACTCTACACGATGAAGCAGGTCTTATTTGCAATCCTTATGTCTCTTTATAGCCTTGGTATCAATGCTCAAAGCTTTGACCACTCCAGCTGGGATACCCTTTTAAAAACACATGTAGACCAAGAAGGCCATGTTAATTATAAAGGATTTAAAACCAATGTTGCCCAATTGGATGCCTATTTAAATTTACTCTCAAAACATCAACCCAATACCTCATCTTCGAAAAACGAAAAATTAGCCTATTGGATTAATGCTTATAATGCGTTTACCATCAAGTTGATTCTCAATAATTACCCTATAAAAAGCATCAAAGACATTGGAAATCCCTGGGATAAAAAATTCATCAAACTCGATCATAGATTAAGAGATCTCAATTATATCGAACACGAGGTTCTACGTAAAATGGACGAACCGCGTATTCATTTTGCTATTGTATGCGCCTCTGTGTCTTGTCCTAAATTACGAAATGAAGCCTTTACCGCTTCAATGATTGAAACTCAATTAACAGTAGCTACGAAAGAATTTTTGTTCGATCCTTCAAAAAACAACCTATCACAAAACAGCATTAAAATATCGAATATCTTTAAATGGTTTGCCAAAGATTTTAAGCAAAACGGCTCTATAATTGACTTCTTAAACAGTTATTCAGATATTCAAATTTCATCAAAAGCCAAGAAAAGTTATAAGGACTATAATTGGAATTTAAATGAATAAAATTTCTGTCATAATACCAATGCTTAACGAAGCCAAAACTATTGGCAAAGTACTTCAGCATGTATTGAGAAAATCCAAGCCAAAAAATATTGCTGAAATTATAATAGTTGATGGTGGAAGCACAGACGGTTCTCTAGAATTTGTCACATCATTAATTTCCAATAATTCAGCTACTACTGAGCTATTTCTACTTCAATCGGTAAAAGGACGTGCTAAGCAAATGAACATGGGGTCTCAGCGTGCAACGGGAAACATCCTTTATTTTCTACATGCCGATTCCATTCCGCCAAATCACTTTGATCAATTTATAATTGATGAGCTCCAACAAGGAAATTCAGCAGGCTGTTTTAAAATGAAATTTGATCATAATCATTGGTGGTTACGTTTGGCGAGTTGGCTAACGCAGTTTAGATGGAGAGCCTGTCGCGGGGGTGATCAAAGTCAGTTTATAGATAAATCGCTGTTTGAAGAACTCAACGGTTTTGATGAACACTATACAATTTACGAGGACAATGACCTGATTAACAAATTATATGCTCGGAATGAATTTGTGGTTATTCAACAATGGATCACCACTTCTGCTAGGCGTTATGAATCTCAGGGCATTTGGAAACTCCAATATCATTTCTGGACCATTTATGTAAAGAAATGGTTTGGTGCATCAGCCGACGAGTTACACCGTTATTATTTAAAATATATTGCTTAAAAATACTGTCCAATCCCGAATACTAGTCCGCGAGTCCCATTCTTGGTCAACCCTACACCATAGTCAATTCTAAAAATGGCATTAAACACCTTTTTATGAATAAATCGTAGTCCTAATCCTGTATAGACTTTAATATTATCAAGATCTGAAAAATCACCAAAATCACCTCCTGGATTTCGCCAGGTACCAGAATCTATAAATGAATTTCCCTGAAGTATAAACCAGCCCTTTTCATAAAGTGTATGCCGGTATTCCATATTGAGAACCATGGCACCTGTACCTCTATCAATGGTATTTCCAACGCCTCTTACATTCACATTATTATCCACTGAAAACGGCGCAAATGGCGTGTCTTGATTACTCGATAATCCCAGTCGGAGTCTGGTGCCCAAATTGCCTTTATTTCCTAGCTTTTTAAAATAATAAAAGTCATTCCACCCTATAAAAAAATGAGGTAACATGTCGCTTCTTGAAGTAACATATTGAAAATTAAACATGCTTCGAAACCCTGAAACATATTGATAGTCATAATCCAGATCATTATATTCGTAAATGGCCTTATAGAGTAATTTATGAACATTCAATATCAGTGGAACTTCCGGGCTAGTAGCTCCTGAATCGTATTGATAATCTTCGGTAAAATAGCTCAACCCAAATTCAATTTTATGATTAAAGTTAATAGCATATAATCCCAAAACTTCTATGGATGTGTTATTATACTTATAACTGGCGGTTGTGTCATCGAAAAAAACAGGCTCTAATGTTGTTAAGTCCTGATAATTTGTCGCCAAACCAAATTGCCTACCAAATAAATTTGGCGCTCTAAAATTAATGGCAAAGGACCCGTAAATATCATTTTGATAAAACCCACCAAAAGCAATATTTTGGCCAAATAAATTGAATTCATACAACCCCAGTCGATAGGCAAATTCATCAGCGTTAGTGGTATAGATATTCACCGATGGAATGATTGTAAAATTCTCAACAATATTGTAAATCACATTATATTGATTGTCATGGGAATAAAAAACTTGATAATAAGCATGAGCAACAGAAGGCATTCGCTTTAAACGCTTAATATCGGCTTCAATACTCATAGAGTCTAATGCCACACCTGTTTTTAAGAATGCTATTCTCTTTATAAAATCTGATTTTAGTTTTTTGTTCCCTTGAATTTTTAGATTGGCAACAACCCGATCCTGAGAAAATGCTTTTCCAAAAACAAAACAGAAAATTAGTATTGAAAATAAATTTCTCATTGATCAGAATAATAGCGCCTCAGCACTGATTCTACAGGTTTATTTTGTGGTGTAAACATCGTGTTACTTGCTCCACCTGCCGATTCATAATTGTGATGCCATTTCCAAATAAATCCACCAGCAAACCAATCTTCATCCCAGAATGTTTCAAAAATAGCCTGAGTTGCATTTTTTTGTGCTTCTAAATTTACAGTCGTCATACTTCTATCAGACTTCCAAGGTTCTTTTGCAGAAAAATCAACACTGCGATAACCAAATTCAGTAAACAAAATTGGTTTTCCATGAGTGCTAGATACGTCTCTAATAGTTTTTTTATGAGAGATCCAGCCCTGCATACATTCAGCCATTGTTGGGGTTTGACTATCGCTCACAGGGAAATACGCATCAACACCAATAAAATCTAATTGATCCCAAAATGGGGTCCTTTTAAATTCGTCCCAGTTTGCCGCATAGGTCAATTTACCTTTATAAATAGCCTTGATTTTTACTATTAATTGATTCCAATAATCGGGTCTATTCACAACAAACTGTTCTAGTTCTGTACCAATACAAAAGATATCCGTTTGCGTTTCCTGAGCCAATTGTGCAAATTCTAAAATAAACTCCGAATAAGAGTCTTCTAAAATTTTCCATTCACTTTCAGTAGTCATTTTTAAAAATCCTGTAAACTCCCCTCTACTTATCCAAATTTGTGGCTTCAGCATGATTTTAAGCTGTCTTTTTTTTAAGGCTTCAATATACTGTTGCGATCCTGCTTTTGACTCGCCATACCATTGTCGATTGGAATTATATATTACTTCAGGTTGTTTGGAGTCTCTAATAAACCCGAAAGGCATAATTGCCGCATAATTGGCATTTACATTAACAACAGGAGTTACATGTTTCTCCAAGATTGTATCTCTTGAAGCAACAAAACTAACCCCATTGACTTTAGGTCCCTGCCCTTTACAAGATACTTGTAATTGCAGACAAAATATTAAAAATAAAAACTTCACAAACTTCATTGAAACGCTGTTTAAACTCCTAATTTAAAGATAATCATTAAAACAAAGCTCTTAAACCAATGTTAAATGTTTCTCCCAATCCTGTATTATTTCCTCTTACGAAATTAGTATACAGGGCTTCAATATTAAGAATTCTATTGATCTGAAACTTTGCACCACCACCAATAGCTGTATAATTTTGAGAAAAATTATTACCTAAATCAATCCGTTGCGAATGTTGTGCTAAAGCTAAAATAGTAAACGTTTGGCTTGGGAAATAACTTAAAAACATTCCTGGGGTCAGGCCTAAACTGTTATTTGCAAAGCTATCCTCTTTTTTGCCAAAATTAAATTCTGTATTCAGTTCAGTGAACAATTGCCAGTCCTCGCCTGCAAAGGTATGGTCGTAAAAAAATCGGTTTTGCCAAGTATATCCTTTTTGATCTAAATACACCCCATTTTCGGTTTCCTTATCAACCATGGGGATGTGAAAAGCACTTTGTATTGTAAAATTACTCACATTTTTTAACGGATTAAATTTTATAGCTGGTGCGATAGAGGTAATTCCAGACCGTGCCGTATTGCCATCACCATCAAACTTAAAAACATCTATAGCATTACGATCACCAATAACATTAGATCTAAGTTCTATAAGTAACCCAATATTAAAACTATTGCCGTTTGAAACACCAGTAAATACATCGATGCTAGAAGTAAAAAAAGTTTCTCTTGGAATTTTACCATTTTGAAATGTACTCTTAGTTTGTGTATATAAATTATTAAACCATTTAATATCCCATTGCCCACTACTTAATAATTTTGAAGGTGTATACGTTTTAATATTAGGTGATTCCAGACTTTCATTCTCCTGAGAAAACATTGAATACGAAAGCGTTACAATAGCAATTAGTGTGATTAATTTTTTCATGTGATCCTTTTAAGCCAAATTAACAGGGATTTAATTACATTATGTGTTAGATAACTAACACAATTCAAAATAATTAGGTCTTAGTCAATAAGCCATCCTTACATTTCAATTTAATTTAAATCAATTCTAAACTTTGGGTCATAAATTAAGTTATTACCTTTAGTTGCGACATAATACCAAATATGGGTAAATCAGGATCTGAATTTTAAAGTATTTAGAGTGAGCTATGCCTTTTTTTTTGAATTGAATGAAAAACTTGAACCTGTTCATTTTAATTATAACTATTAAAGTTTTTATAAGTAAACAGGCAGTATGTTTAATTTTTTATAGGTTTGAAAAAATTTAGGCATTTATAAAACGATCTCATTTAACACTGATAAGAGCCTAATTATGTTTAGAACTTATTCAAATAAAGTACATGGAACACATTGTAATTATTGGTAATGGAATTTCTGGAGTTACAGCTGCCAGGCATATAAGAAAACTTTCGGATAAAAAGATTACCATTGTTTCGGCAGAAACCGACTATTTCTTTTCTCGTACGGCGCTGATGTATGTTTACATGGGTCATATGAAGTTTGAACATACCCAACCTTATGAGCATTGGTTCTGGAAAAAAAACAGGATTGATTTGAAGAAAGCTTATGTTCGGGATATAGACACCACATCAAAAACTTTACATTTTGAAGAAGGTGAGAGCCTTCAATATGACAGCTTAATTATAGCCACTGGTAGTAAACCAAATAAGTTTGGGTGGCCAGGACAGAATCTTGATGCTGTAATGGGTCTATACCATAAACAAGATTTGGAGAAACTTGAAAAGTATGCTCCCAACAATAAAATTTGTAAACGTGCAGTTGTTGTCGGCGGAGGTCTAATAGGCATTGAATTGGTAGAAATGCTCCATTCCCGCAATATTCCAGTAACGTTTTTAGTAAGAGAAGATAGTTTTTGGGACATTGTTTTACCAAAAGGTGAAAGCGAAATGATTAATAGAGAAATTAGAAATAATCATATTGACTTGCGTCTTGGAGTAAATTTAAAAGAAATAAAATCAGATGAAACAGGTAAGGTCAAGTCGGTAATTATCGCCGAAACTGGTGAAGAAATACCTTGTGATGTTGTTGGCTTAACTGCGGGGGTATCTCCAAATATTGATTTTATAAAAACGGCGGCTATTGAAACCGGAAGAGGTGTCAAGGTCGATCGGTTTTTAGAAACAAATATCCCAAATGTTTATGCCATTGGTGACTGTGCAGAACAACATGACCCAATTGGACAACGACGAACAATTGAAGCCGTATGGTACACAGGCCGTATAATGGGAGAAACTGTTGCACAAACAATTTGTGGAAACAAAACAGAATATAAGCCTGGTCATTGGTTTAACTCAGCTAAATTCATTGATATTGAATATCAAACTTACGGATGGGTTTGGGCTCAACCAAAAGCAAATGAATCGAGGTTTTATTGGGAACATGCTAATGGTAAAATTTGTATTCATATAAATTATGATACGGCCAACAACGCATTTATTGGAATCAACACCCTAGGTATTAGAATGCGCCATGAGTTTTTTGACAGGATTCTTAACGAAAAACGAAGCGTAGATTATGTCTTGGAGCATCTTGCTGATGCCAATTTTGATCCCGAATTTTATAAGCTTCATGAAAAAGCAATCGTAGCAAAGTTCAATCAAGAAAACAACACAAATATTCAACTTAAGAAAAAAAGTTGGAAACGTATTTTCCAACTTTCATAAAACATAAAATGAAAAACATTCAAAACACAGGGCTTAGTCTCTTTTTAATTGGACTTGCCATATTTATATCACTTATCTTTTTAGGGAAGTACGAGCTTTCTTCAGAGGTATTTGACAACTTTGTTAGCAATAAGGGCATTAAGAGCGAACTTTTTATAAACGATATAAAATCTAAAGTAGTTGGAAAGGCGTTTTCAAACCCATTTTCTTTCTCTTCTGAAATCATCGATGTTTTAGAAACTGCAAATGCCACTCATAAAAGAAATGAAGCATGGGATAAAGTTATTTGGGATAAACCTCATAGTCTTTCTTATGAAATTGCAAAAAGTGCAGCAAAAGGCCATGTTAAAGAACACAAAGGTTTGTATTGGTGGCTGACTTTTGGCCTCGGGATTATTGGTGCCCTCCTATTTATTATTCCAAATGTAATTACACTGGGCCCTCCAGGGATTAAAAATAATGGCATCTTTCATAGTAAAGCAACTAATCGTGGTTGGATAGGCTGGTTTGTCTTTATTTTTCTGGTTAGTTTTTATTTACTATTGTATTTCAGACCAGATTATATTGTTAACTGGACTTATACCGTAGACCCAATTAATATAGCCCTTAACGGTAATTTGGCTAGCCAATGGTTTTTATATGGCTTCTTGTATTGTACGGTAATGACCGTTATGGCTATTAGAATGTATATTAAATATCGTCATAATAAATATCAAGTATTACGTACCACTTCAGTTTTATTCTTTCAAATTGTATTTGCTTTTTTAATTCCTGAAATTCTTGTGCGATTTGAAAAACCTTGGTACGACTTTAAGAACGCCTTTCCACTTGACTACGATTTTTTCTACAGTTGGAACTTAGACGAGCTCATTGCTAGCGGAGGTTTAGGATTATTCATTTTGATTTGGGGGATTGTATTAACCTTAGTTATCGTTCCGGTAATGGTTTACTTTTTTGGTAAACGTTGGTACTGCTCTTGGGTATGTGGTTGTGGAGGATTAGCTGAAACTTTAGGAGACCCTTATAGACAATTATCTGATAAAACAGTTAAGTCGTGGAAATTGGAACGTTGGGTGGTTCATAGTGTATTAATCTTTGCACTCGTAATGACCGGCTTTACCTTATATGCATATTTCTCTGAATCGCAATATGTCTTAGGAATCAATACACAAACGATTCAAGACATCTATGGATTTTTGATAGGCGCTATATTTGCTGGTGTTATTGGTACCGGATTTTATCCAATTTTTGGAAATCGTGTTTGGTGTCGTTTTGGCTGCCCATTAGCAGCATATCTAGGTATTGTACAACGCTTTAAATCCCGATTTAGAATTACAACTAATGGCGGACAATGTATTTCTTGTGGAAACTGTTCTACTTATTGCGAGCAAGGGATCGATGTTCGCGCTTATGCACAGAAAGGTGAAAATATTGTAAGAGCAAGCTGTGTTGGTTGTGGTATTTGTAGTGCTGTTTGCCCAAGAGGGGTTTTAAAATTAGAAAACGGACCAGAACAAGGACGGATCAATCCGAAAGAGATTTTACTTGGTAATGATGTTGATTTAATGAATTTGTTAAACAAGAAATAATTGTCTTTGATAAATAGCTGAATGCCCTGTTTAATTGGGTAATGTAAAAACCAAAATGAAAACCATATCACTAATTTTTATTTTCACTTCCTGGTCGTTGTTCGCACAAAAAGACTATGAGAAAACATACTTTGATAATGACACATTAATGACTGAAGGATGGATGTTAGATAATCAAAAAGTTGATTACTGGAAATATTATTATCAGGACGGAAAACTAAAAAAATCAGGAACATACCTAAACGATAAAGAAAGTCAATATTGGTACTTTTACCACCCTAATACTAGCTTAAAAGAAGAAGGTCATTTTAGTCTTGGAAAACCTTCAGGATACTGGAAATTTTATAATGATTCTGGACAAATGGTTAAAGAAGGGAATTTTGTTAATGGACAGAAAGTGAACTACTGGAAATATCATCATAGCAATGGTTCACTTCAAAAAGGTGGCGATTATATTAAAGGTAAACGTACTAACTACTGGAAATTTTATTATGAAAATGGAACGCTTAAAAAAGAAGGTCGATTTCAAAACGACAAAGAAATAAAGTATTGGTATTTTTACCACGACAATGGCAATAAAGAAAGTGAAGGTCATTTTAATATGGGCAAAAAAAATGATTGGTGGATTTTCTATAATCTTCAAGGAATCATCTCTTACAAATGCCAATTTAAAGACCACTTAAAAGAAGGTTATTTACTAAGGTATAAAAACAAGGCTATTGTACAAGCTGAAAAATATATAGCCGGGAAAAAAATAAACGAATGGACAGATATGAAGTCCTTCAGAAAAGAAAATAAATTAAAAAATCTCCAATGACACTTATTAAAGTCATCATCCCTGCTTATAATGAAGAAGGGTCTATAGCCAACGTAATTAATGATATTCCCGATACTGTTGATGAAGTAATCGTTGTAAATAATAACTCATCAGACAACACTGTATTAAATGCGAAACAAGCAGGCGCAACAGTTTTAGACGAAGCTCAAAAAGGATATGGATATGCTTGTTTAAAAGGCATGGACTATATTTCAAAACTTGAAACAGCTCCCGATATTATCGTCTTTTTAGATGGTGATTATAGTGATTACCCTGAAGAACTTACAAAAATAATAGCTCCCATATTAAAAGATGATATAGATTTTGTAATTGGAGCACGAGTTAAGCGACTACGTGAACATGGCTCTATGACGCCACAACAAGTTTTTGGCAACTGGTTAGCAACATTTTTAATGAAAATCATGTTTGCTGCTAAATTTACAGATTTAGGTCCTTTTAGAGCTATAAAGTACAGCAAACTATTAGGACTAAATATGGAAGACAAAACATATGGATGGACGGTAGAAATGCAGTTGAAAGCTTTAAAGCAAAAACTTAGTTATGTTGAAATCCCAGTGAATTACAGAAACAGAATAGGTGTTTCAAAAGTCTCAGGAACAGTTAAAGGTAGTATATTTGCCGGGGTTAAAATTTTAGCCTGGATATTTAAATACAGTTTTAAATAATGATCTTAGAAAAAACAATTATTATTGTGTATTCAATTGCGCTCATACTCATTTTTATGTATGCTTTAGCGCAACTAAATCTATTATTTAATTACCTTTCTGCTCAGAAAAAAGAAAGTAACAGCCCAAAATTTGATTTGGCAAATCCAAATGAAATTCCTTTTGTAACCATTCAACTCCCAGTATACAATGAAATGTATGTGATGGAGCGATTGTTGGATAATATTGCATTAATTGACTATCCAAAAGACAAATTAGAAATTCAGGTTCTCGATGATTCTACCGATGAAACTATTTCAACAACAGCTTCTCAAATCAAGCGGTTAAAACAAACCGGATTAGACATTGTCCATATTACCAGAACAGATAGAAGTGGTTTTAAAGCTGGTGCTTTAAAAGAAGGCCTTGAAATTGCCAAAGGAGAATATATTGCCATTTTTGATGCCGATTTTCTTCCAAAAAAAGATTGGTTAAAACGTACCATTCCATTCTTTAAGAATACTGAAATTGGTGTTGTACAAACGCGTTGGGGACATATCAATCGCAATTACTCCGTACTTACTAAGATTCAAGCATTTGCACTAGACGCACACTTTACGTTAGAACAAGTCGGAAGAAATAGCAAAGGACATTTTATAAATTTTAACGGGACTGCTGGTGTATGGAGAAAATCTTGCATTTTGGATGCCGGAAATTGGGAAGGTGATACCCTTACTGAAGATTTGGATTTGAGCTATAGAGCACAATTAAGAAACTGGAAGTTTAAATATTTGGAAGATGTAGAAACTCCTGCCGAGCTTCCTGTGGTTATTAGTGCTGCCCGTACACAACAATTCCGTTGGAATAAAGGCGGTGCCGAGAATTTTAGAAAAATGATGTGGAAGGTTCTAAAAAATCAAAATATTTCAGCTAAAACTAAACTGCATGGCGTATTGCATTTATTAAATAGCACTATGTTTTTTTGCATTCTTATTGTGGCTGTATTGAGCATTCCTATGTTATATATAAAAAACGAGTACGCACAATTTAAAATGTACTTTTATGTGATGACTTTCTTCGTATTAAGTTCTATTATTTTCTTTATTTGCTACTGGTTTATGTACAAACGGATGTACGGTAGTAGCTTTAAAAACTTCATACAATACATTGGTATGTTCTTGACGTTTTTCACTATTGCCATGGGCTTTTCTCTACATAATTCTATTGCAGTTGTTGAAGGTCACTTGGGCAAACGTAGTGACTTTATACGCACGCCAAAATTTAATATTAATACGCTAACAGATAGTTGGAAAAACAATAAATATTTAAAAAAGAACATCTCTATAAATGTTATTTTTGAAGGCCTGTTAATGCTCTATTTTGCTTTTGGAATGTATTACGCATTTGTGGTTGGTGACCAAGGTGGTGACTTTGGATTGTTTCCATTTCACCTCATGTTATTTTTAGGTTTCGGTTTTGTATTCTTTAAATCTTTAACGACGAAAGCTTAACTTATATTAGTGAAATTATATAATTCTATACTTTTTTCGCCATTCATTTTTTTTTTATAATCAGGGAATCTTATTATATTTAGTCCAGTATGACATCACTTTAAATGAATTATTTGAATATTTAGCCAAAGAAGGGATCGCGAATTTAATATCGTTAATACATGTTTAAAATATCATTTTTTCAACAACATAAGATTCCCCTTTTATTGGCATTCGCCTCGGTTTTATTTTATTTATCTTTTGCTTACGACTTAGTAAGAACCGATTATACAAAGCTCATCACAATTTATATAGCATTATTCTTTTTGTTTTATATGCTAATTCAAATTACAAAACACAATATCAAACTATTAACAGGGATTGCCTTTGTCTTTAGAGCCGTATTTATTCTAGCAATTCCAAACCTATCTCAAGATTTTTATCGTTTTATTTGGGATGGACGAATGATTTTAGAAGGGATAAATCCTTACCTCTATACTGTGGACTCATTTATCTCAAATGGGAACTTTCCTGTTGCTCAAGCACAAGAATTATATCAAGGTATGGGGGATCTCAGTGCTGGACATTACACAAATTATCCACCAATTAATCAACTGTGTTTTATTATTGCCGGGTTATTTACTGGAAAAAGCATATTGGGCGCAACAATAATTTTGCGTTTAATAATAATTGGCGCCGATTTTGGGACCCTATATTTTGGAAAAAAACTACTCAAAAAATTAAACCTACCTGTACATCATATTTTTTGGTATATTTTAAATCCATTCATCATTATTGAGCTCACTGGCAATCTTCATTTTGAAGGCCTAATGATATTTTTCCTCATTTGGAGTCTGTACTTATTGTACGCAGGTAAATGGCAATGGGCAGCCGTGATTTTAGCCTTATCAATATCCGTGAAATTAATACCATTGCTGTTTTTACCTCTATTTTATCAATGGTTTACTTCAACACCACTTAGAAATCAGAAAAAAGAAAACGCCTTTACAAACCTATTGACTGTATTTAAAGACCGGCTAAAGGGGAAGCAATCTAATACTAATAAAATAACTACTTCACCTCTAGTTCTTACAAATGACGTTATTAAAGGAACTGCAAAATTAATTTCATTTTACAGCATAGTCCTTTTGATTAGCATCCTCTTATTTGCTCCTTTTTACGCCTCAGAATTTGTCACAAATTATACTGAAACTGTCGCGCTTTGGTTTCAAAATTTCGAATTCAATGCAAGTCTTTATTATGTTGCCAGAACAATTGGCTATACTTTTAGAGGATATAATGAAATTGCAATTATAGGAAAATACATTGCTTATATTGTGATATTTTTTGTGCTATTACTCACTTTTTTCAGAAAAAACAAAACCCCCATTCAATTAATTACAGCACTTTTAATTGCACTAAGCTTTTACTATTTTACAGCAACAACTGTACATCCATGGTACGTAGCAACGCTCTTAATCCTATCTGTATTTACCAAATACAAATTTCCATTGGTTTGGAGCTTTATGATAATGATAAGTTATTTGGCCTATGCCAATACAGATAACACAGAAAACCTATGGATTATAGGTATTGAATATATTGTTGTGTATGCTGTTTTTATTTGGGAGGTGTTTTTTAAATACTCAGAAAAGGAAATTATAACATCTTCAGGTTATTAACTTCCTGCTCTGTTAAATGTTTCCAATGTCCTCGAGGAATATCTTTTTTGGTAAGACCGGCAATCAACACACAGTCCAATTTTATGATATTATATTTAAAATGTTCAAAAATAGTACGAATGATTGTATTTCCTGTATTCTTTATTCTAAGACCAATTTCCATTTTTGGAGATCCCTCAATATAACTAATCTCTTCAACGCTAATAAGTTTACCTTCAATTTTAAATCCTTCCTGGATTTTTTTCAGGTCTTCATATTTTAAGTTTTTATCTAACTCAACATGAAACAAACGTGATACACCCGTTTTAGACTTAGTAAATTTATTATGAATTGCTTCATCATTTGTAAATAAAAGTAATCCCATTGAGTTTCTTCCCAATCTCCCAATAGGTTTGATTCTAGAATTTGTAGCGTTAGCTACTAGATCCATTACTGTTCGGCCTTTACCTTCACTTGTGGTTGTTGCAAATCCTTTTGGTTTATTTAATAAAACATAAGCTTTTGGCTCTGGATTAATTCTTGCACCATCAAATCGTACCTCATCTTCCAGCTTCACTTTATAACCCATTTCGGTTATCACTTTGCCATTAACAGTTACACTTCCAATTGAAATATGCATATCGGCATCACGTCGTGAACATATACCTGAATTTGCGATGTATTTATTTAAGCGGATTTGATCGGGATCAGAACTTGGTTTCTTCGCCGTTTTCTTTGGTTTCGGAGCATTTTCATTGACATAACTCTTTTTGTGGTTAGCTTTACTATTACCACCACGACCTGAAGTTTTTCCTTTGCTTTTATTCTCTCTCTGTTTGCTCATACCAATTTTCTCATCAAAATGAGATTCAAATTAATTTATAATCTGCAAAGGTAAGTAAAGCCATTGGCTTTCAAGCATCAAAAGGATAAATTATAAATACAGTGTGTCGCTTTTACAATTTGTTATATAATATCTTTGAATTCAACGGTAGATTGTCGCTCTCGATTAACCGTGAGTTTTGTTACATCAGGTCTAGAATAATGACCTACAGGATCAAAGTTTTGACGTTCCTCGAACACCCTATTGAAATCAATTGTTTCAATAATTAAGCCCTCTGTATACAACACAGGCTCAGTAATCCATTCGCCATCGGGTCCTGCTATGCAGCTCCCACCATTGGCTAATACATCTGGTGCTTTGTCTAATATTTTTTCTAAATGTGGCGTCCCTTCTGGAAAATCACTTTTCTTCATTAAAGATGACACAGAAACGACATATGACCTGGACTCTCTTGCAATAAATCGTGTAATATCTTTTGTGTTATGATCACTGCCTGGCCAAACTGCAATATGCAAATTCTCACCTAGCCCATATAAAGCGGTTCGAGGTAATGGCATCCAATTTTCCCAGCAGTTTAATCCTCCCACGGTAAATTGCTTTAAAGGATGTACTTGCAGACCATGACCATCCCCTGGTGACCAAGTTAATCGTTCATCATATGTTGGCTGTAATTTTCGATGCACTGATTTAATTTCCCCTTCTTCATTAATATAAACCAATGATGCATAAATACTATGTCCTCCTCTATTTTGAGCACGTTCAATAATCCCCAAGTAAATTGCGATATGATGCGCCTTTGCAAGTTTGCAAACACCATCTAACTCTCCTATTTCTATTTGAATGGCATTTCTAACATAGTGAGCATGCAGCTCTTTATTTACTTTTGTATCCCATGCCGCACCATTAGTAAATGCCAACCAAAAAGGATAACCGGGAATTAAACCTTCCCCAAAGACTATTAGCTCGCAGTCTTTCTCACCAGCATTAATAATAGATTGTTCAACTTTTTTAAGTGTTGCTTGTTTATCCAACCATACTGGAGAGATTTGCGCTAAAGCAATTTTAAGTGTATTATCCATTATAAAATTCGGTTTAAAATTAAATCAACATCAATTAATAGTATACTAAATACGCCAGCTACAATTATAAATTTAAGAATATTATGCAAGATTAAATAATGTGCTTTTCGGTTTGATTTCCATAATAGAACTAAAAAAACAAACAGGAGAATCACACTTAAATAAAAGAAATAATTCATTTTACCAATATTGAAATTGTAAATTAGTAAATAGGCTGGCATTACAGTTAAAATAGCTAAAATATTTAGCATCCATTTTGAAGTTCTTTCACCGTAAACAATTGGAATGGTTTTATAATTATGAACTAAATCACCCTTAATATTTTCTAAGTCTTTAGTAAGCTCTCGCATTGCAATTATCAAAAATAAAAATATGGCATGAACAAAAATTACAGTTTCGAAATTTTTATAATAAATAAAGACAGCAAAAAATGGAGTAATAGTTAACACCGCCGAAGTTAAATTACCAATAATAGGCATTTTTTTAAGCTTGTGCGAATAGAACCAAATTGCAAAAATATAAAGTGAAAAGAAGATCACCGCTCTAAAGGAGACATAACTCGCCATAATTACTGCCACAAAATTAAGCACAAAATAAAAGACCAGCTTTGTATTCTGACCTACCAATTTATCGAGCATAGATTTTTGTGGACGATTGATTAAATCTTTTTCCGAATCGTAAAAATTATTGATAATATACCCACCTGCTATTGTTGCGGCAGATGCCAAAACCAACATCAAAAGATTAAGATCAAGAACGACCTCACCCAATGATTTGTCATGAGCCAAAATATAAATAGAGGATAAATACTGAGCAATTACAATGATTAAAATATTATAACCGCGCACAACAGAAAACATGCTAAAAAATTTTAACATGACCAGTTTTTGTTTACGAGAAAACATAATTGAATTTTAGAAGTTATAGACTACTTCTAATTTATATTCCGAAAGTGATTGTTTTGCACGATCAATATCTTGAGTAAACCCAAGAATATAACCTCCACCACCTGATCCACAAAGCTTTAAGTAATACTCATTAGTTTCAATCCCTTTTTTCCAAAGTTCATGAAACTGTTTAGGAATCATAGGTTTAAAATGATTCAATACCACTTTTGACAGTTGTTTAGTATTACTAAACAAAGATTTAATATCACCATTCAAGAAATCGTCTACACAAGCATCTGTATGCTTAATAAATTGATCTTTAAGCATCTTTCGGAACCCTTCTTGCTTCATATTCTCCATAAAAATACCAACCATTGGGGCTGTTTCACCAATAATACCACTATCTAATAAAAACACAGCACCTTTACCTTCACTTTTTTGCGACGGAATTCCTGTGGCTTCGATATTGTCTTTTGAATTGATTAGAATAGGAATACTCAAATAACTGTTCAAAGGATCTAATCCCGAAGATTTACCATGGAAAAACGCTTCCATTCCTGAGAAAATAGATTTTAATTTTAGCAATTTCTCACGGGTTAAATTTTCTAAAACTGTAATTTTATTTTGAGCGTATTTATCATATATCGCTGCGACTAAAGCACCAGAACTACCAACACCGTAACCTTGTGGGATAGATGAATCAAAATACATACCTGCATTGACATCTTTTTGAAGCACAGCGAGATCAAAAACCACCATGTCTGAATCTAATGTTTCTATATGGGCTGCAAAACGCTTCAAATTTTTATTGGACGCTTGCGCTTCCTCTGATGGATTCTCATCCATCTTCAAAGCACCATTATAAAAATTATAAGGAATAGAAAGTCCTTTAGAATCTTTGATAATTCCGTACTCTCCAAAAAGCAATATTTTCGAATAAAAAAGAGGTCCCTTCATAAATAACTAACTGTAATCATTTAGTTTAGTGCAAATATACTTTAAATTTAAAAAAAATATCTGGAGAACCAAGCTTATTTAATGAATAGGTCTTCCCAGCTTTTAATTACTATTTTATTCTTGTGGATATTTAAGTCCTACTTGTACTCTTACGGCATCTAATATTGAAATTAAATCCAAACAATTTTGATGTGACCAGAGTTCACTTTCAATTTTGCCAGCGCGTAAACACTTATGGCATTCTTCAATTTCATAAGTAAAGCCAATGCCATTTATAGGAAATTCAAAAACCTGTCGTTGATCATTTTTAACTAAAGTATAGCCCTTGGCTTCATGCCATCTTTTATGGATATAAATTTGTCCTTCGGTACCACTTATGTGGGCTTCTGAATCAGAATTTGACTCGAAACCACTGTATAGTACAGCTTGTGCTTCGTGGTAACTAAAAATCATCGCGGTCTGCATATCACATTTCGTGAGTTTATGAAAGTTAGCTTTTGCCAGAATGTCGTTTGGTTTACCTAGTAAAGTATAGGCTAAAAAAGCCGGATAGATACCAATATCTAAAAGTGATCCACCACCAAATTCTAAATTCATTACTCTGCCATCTAATGGTTTTGTGGACATAAAAGAGAAATCGGCATTGATATATTTAATTTCGCCAATTGCACCTTCTTGTATCTTATGAATTATATCTACAATAGTTGGGTTAAATCGTGTCCATAGTGCTTCCATAAAAAAACGATTGGTACGCTTAGAGGTTTCAATCATTTTAGCTGCTTCAAGAGCATTAAGAGCTAGGGGCTTTTCACATAAAACATGTTTACCCGCTGCCATGGCTTGAATACTTAATTCAGCATGAAACACATGAGGTGTAGCAATGTAAACAATATCGATATTGGGATCTGAAAATAGATCGGTATAAGAACCGTATGAGTTTAGAGCTTTATGCTGAGCAGCAAATACATTTGCTTTATCCAGATCTCTGGAAGCAACAGCCGTTAAAATGGCATCTTCAACTAAGGTTATGTCACATGCAAACTTATTTGCAATATTACCGCATCCTATAATTCCCCAACTAATTTTTTCTGTTTTCAAATAAAATAATTTAGTCTCTTATTTTAGTAAACTGTACAAAATCATCGTTTTTTACAGAAATGATATACGTTTGATTGTTCAGTTTAATTTGAGCCATATCTTTCACATCTCCAGGTGTAAAAAAGCCACTTTCGGTTGCTGAAATAGCTTCAAATTCTCCCTGACCGTTCCCAATAAGTAATTGTCCAAAACTGGCATCATTTCTAGTTGTTTCAATTTCTGAAACATGTAAATTCCCAGCCACTAGTATATCTAAATTTCCATCGTGATTATAATCGTTAACTAAAATTTGATTAATACTAGATACTTGTGCTTCAACAGGTAATTCATGACTAACTAATGTACCATCTCTGTTTTCAAGATATACACTAGCAAAAGATTTAATTTGATAATGTACAGAATTTTCTAAGTCTTTCTCTGTATAAATATCGACTAATGTTGCTTCTGAAAAGCTTTCATAATCTTTATACTTTGTTTTTATAGCCGGTATTTGTTGTGATGAGCATTCGCGCCCACGAACGGGGTACTGCTCACCTTCATTATAATAACTTAATACAATATCCGATTTTTGATCTTGATCAAAATCATTTATAAAAATATCGAAAGTCTCCTCCGCAGTTGCTTTGTATTTATAATTAAGTCCATTATTACCAACAATATAATCCATGTCTCCATCATTATCAAAATCACCTTCCTGAATACTCCACCACCATCCAGTAGTGTCTGTATTCATACCCATAGCCTCAGAAACCTCCGTAAATCCGGACTCAGAATTCTGAAAAACCCTAACAGGCATCCATTCTCCAACAATAATAATATCCATCCACTCATCATTATTAAAATCGGTAATAATTGCGCTCGTTGCCATCCCTAAATTCAAGAATTCCTTTGCCATGTTTTGTGTTGCATCTTCAAATTGCACAGTTCCATTCTCACTCTTGTTTATTAGGATATAACTATTAGCTGGTGAAGGATAGTTTTTTGGTATTTGTCGTCCTAATACTAATAAATCTGGTTTTCCATCTTTATTAAAATCTTCAGAATAGACTTTTGAACTACTTGTTATCATTTCTGGTAGTGCAGCAGCGTCTGCAATTATGAAATTTGCTTTGCCATCATTTAAATACAAGCGATCTTGTAACCATTGAGAGTCTGGTTCAAACTCATAACCACCACTAGTGATATATAAGTCATTATCTCCATCTTGATCGGCATCAAATATAATTGCCCCAAGATCTTCACACATTAAATTTGATTTAAAAACATCCGTTTCTTTGAGAACAAATCCATTTGAAGATTGCAAATATATACTCCCAGTAAAATTTGAAGATGCCCCAACAAAATAATCATCCAATCCATCTCCATTTAAATCTCCAACAGCCAAAGCAGGCCCAAAATGTGACATTTTATGAGGTAGAAGTACCTGGTCTATAAAATCGTCATTATAGTTTTCGACATGTCTATGCTCAGGGAATACGGTATCATCTACAGTGGCAAATAATGTTTCGTTTGCTGTATGATCTTCTTTTACAATTTCGGCTAAAGCATCATTGTACTTGAGCGTTAATTTCTGATTTGAGTTTATATTGGAGAGTCGTTGTATTTTACCATCTGTCCAAACTACTTTCACTTCGTCAATTGTTGTAACTTGATTTAATCCAAAATGCAATTCTGGAGCCACAGACGATTGAAAACCTCTTGTCAATGTTAATTCTAGCATTTGAGTATTTGCTCCGGTTTTTACATAAACTCTATTACCCAGTCCAAATGTATTACCATCTTTACCTTCAAATTGAATGCTTAAATAGTTATTCTTATCAGAACTTGTGTTTTCAAAAACAGAAGCCGTATCATCAATATTATTCGTAATAATTTCTAGATCTCCATCATTATCCAAATCGGCATAAACAACACCATTTGAAAAGCCTTCATATTTAATTCCCCAGGTATCATTGACCTGTTCAAAATTTAAATCGCCCGTATTTCTAAAAACAAAATTGTCTATTTTCTCAGAAGGTATGGCTAAACTTTTTTCCAGCATCATCTCAGGTGATAATTTGAGTTGTGCCATTTCATTGAAATAATCTCTATTATTTATTTCGCGTCGTGTTCCGTTTGATATGAAAATATCTTTTAATCCATCATTATCCAAATCGGCGAATAATGGCCCCCAACTCCAATCGGTTGATGATAATCCTGCTAAACGAGAAACATCACTAAAATTAGGCAGAGAATCGTTGAATATACCATTGTTTAGTTGTAAGTTATTTTGCATGTATTGGTAATGGAATCCAGAATTTACAGTTCCCCAAAACAATTTAGGGTTCATACTTGCCATATTAGCCTTTTGACGACGGTTATTTTTAGCCATCATATCGACTTGAAGAATATCTAATAACTGATCATTATTAAAATCGGCAATATCCACACCCATCCCATAAAATGCGGTATGTTTTGTTGTTTTCTTAACTTGCTCAGTAAAAGTTCCATCTTGATTATTGATATATAAAAAATCAGGAGAGCTAAAATCATTGGAGACATATAAATCTGGCCATCCATCATTGTTTAAGTCACCAGTGGTTGCACTCAAGGTCAACCCATATGTTTTCAATCCTGCCTGTTCTGTAACATCTGTAAATTTACCCCCGTCATTTCTATATAAATGATCTGTATCTATATCTTTTGTGTTATTCATTTTAAACAGATATAAACTATGAGGTGCATTAAAATTAGTTCTTGGATAATTCCCGACATAGAGATCAAGATCTCCATCACGATCATAATCAAAAAAAGTAGATTGTACGCTATTTCCGTTATCATCTAATCCATATTCTTTAGCCTTATCTGTAAAAGTTAAATCTCCATTATTGATATATAACACATTTGTCTTCGTTCCATATTTCCCACTAACGGAACAATACAAATCTAAAAACCCATCATTATTAACATCGGCCATGGTTACTCCTGTAAACCAACTATCATCACCGAGTAATCCAGCACTTTGAGAAATATCTTCAAACTTTAGGTCGCCCTTATTTAGATATAGGCGATTAGACACCATATTCCCAGTAAAAAAAACATCTTTAAGTCCGTCATTATTAAGATCACCAACAGCTATTCCTCCACCCATATACATATAGGCATAATTCAAATAATTTAAAGAGTCAGTCTCAGTTAAATTATTTGAAAAAGTAATTCCGGAATCGCTGGAATCAAGCTTATTAAAAATGGTAGAATTTTGTTGTTTTTCTTGTTGACAAGAACACAAGCACAAGGTTACGCATGCAAATAAAAGGAGCGTTTTCATTTTAAATCACAATAAAATTAATAATAAGATAAAGGTATAAAAAAACGGGGTATTTATTAAATACCCCGTTTACAATTAAATCAAGATTTGACTAATTAAAATCCAGGATTCTGAGTTAAAATATTACCACTCAAATCAATTGCCCCTAGTGGAATTGGGAACAAGTTATGAGAAGCAGTATAAGGGCTCACTTTACCTGCAAAGTTTGTAATTGTACGAGATTCATTAGCGAAGTAATCATTCATTACTTGAACAGCATTACCCCATCTTCTAAGGTCGAAAGATCTATGACCTTCCATTCCTAATTCAACACGACGCTCAAAACGCACCGCTTTTCTTGCAAAAGATGCATCAGCGAAAGCTGCATACGGCTCTATTTGATAATTAGCAGCATCACCACCACCACCTACAGCTTGCATGTAGTTAGATGTCTTTGCTCTATTTCTAATTCTATTAACATTTGTCAATGCAGTTGCTAAGTCACCAGTTTCAACGGCAGCTTCAGCAGCCATTAATAACACATCAGCAAATCTCATGATATGATAATTTATACCAGAAAGTTGTTGACCCCATCCACCAGTTGCTTGGTTTCCTGACTCACCTGACCAATACACATTTTTCTTTGGTAAATATGGTCCTGAGATATCTCCAAATCCAGCACGGATCCAGTCTTTTCCAATATGTTCTCCATAACCATTATAGTCAATAGTACGACGACCAACAGTATAATCAGCACGAGGATCTAATGGTCCTGCGTGTGCCACAAATGCCTCAGCAGTTTCAACACCAGCATCACTTGCTACATCCGTTTGATTAAAGGTATCTAATAAAGGAAGACCACCACCATCTGTTTGGAATGCATTTAACAAATCCTGAGTTGGTTGATAAAATCCACAACAAGATCCAAATGGTCCTGGGTTAGGGAAGTTTAATGCCCCACCAGAGTTACCATTATAAGACTGTCCTGAATCAGCAGCAAACTGAATAGAGAATATAGACTCTACACTGTTATCACCAGCTAATCTAAAGTTATCTACGTAATCTGGCATTAAATCGTATGGTCCATTATTCACTACATCATTCAATAAAGTTGAAGCATTTGCCCAATCAGATTGATATAAATGTGCTTTACCTAAAAAGGCTTTTGCTGTCCAAGATGTTGGACGCCCTGCAACAGATTGTGTTGTTGGTAAATTATTCATTGCATAGTCAAAATCGGCTTCAATTTGATCCCAGATTGGACCAGGGTTAGGCTGATTAAACTCTGTATTAGCATAATTTTCTTCAGAGATATAAGGTACATTCCCCCATATTTTCTGTAATTCGAAATTAAAATGCCCACGTAAGAATCGTGCTTCTGCCAATTGAGCAGAGAAATCACCATCTTCTATCGTTGATATTAAATTTATTACAGCATTTGCTCTGTTAATTCCTGCAAAAGTAACGCCCCATTTTCCATAGAAATAACCGTTACCAGTTGCCCAGTTCATTAATTCAACTTCTTTCAAATCCGCCTGATCATCATCAGTACTACCTTTGTGTGCATCATCAGAAACAACATCCATAATCCAGTTATCACCAGAAACAGACCAGCCATTACCGTAACCACCATTTCTCACTCCATCAAGTGTTGAATAGGCTCCTGTTAATAATAAATTAACACCTGTCTCATTCTTAAGAGCATCATCACTAAGTGCACCTACTGCAGGTGACTCTGTAAACTCATCGTTACATGCTAAAAATCCGATCAGCAACGCAACATAAATTAATCCTTTTTTCATGTTTTTAAAATTTTATATTAGCACCAAAAGAAAATACTTGAGCACTTGGATATAAACGACTGTCTATACCTAAACTTAAGTTATCATAAGCAACAACCTCTGGGTCAAACCCACTGTAATTTGTGATTGTAAATAAGTTAGTTGCTTGTACATATAAACGTACTGATTCCATTCCAATTTTATCGGAAACTGCATCAGATAACGTATATCCAATTTGGATATTCTTCAATTTAAAGTAAGAACCATCTTCAACAAAATAAGAGTTAGCAGATGCTTCTTCCAATGGATATGAAGTTGTTAATGCTGGTACTGTTGTATTTGTGTTTGATGGTGTCCAAGCATTTAACACTCTTGTACTTCTGTTCCCGTTAAAGAACAATCCAAAATCAGTAAATACTTTATTATAATTGTAAACATCATTTCCTTGAGATCCAGTAAAAAATAACTGAGCATCAAATCCTTTATAAGCAAGATTTGCATTAATACCATAAGTAAAATCCGGATGTGGTGAACCAATTTTAGTTCTGTCATCATCATCAACACTACCATCGCCGTTCACATCTTCATACATGAATCTACCTGTATTATCTAAGCCAATAACATTACGTCCATAGAAATAAGACATTTCCTCTCCAACTTCAGTTCTTGTTACGGCTCCATTTCTAATATCTCCTCTACCTGCAACAGTTTTACCATCAATTAAGGCAGTAACTTCATTTTTATAATGTGATATGTTTGCACTAAGATCATATCTGAATCCACCAGATGTTTCATCACCATAACTCACAGCGAAATCAAATCCAGTATTTTTAATATCTCCTAAATTTACATATGGTGCAGAGGCATCAATTGCAGTAGAACTAATTAACCCAAAATCACGAGTAATTAAATCTTTAGTTTCAATATTAAAGTATTCAGCAGTAATTGCTAATTTGCTATCCATCATTGATAAATCAACACCAATATTTGTAGTTACAGAAGTTTCCCATTTTAAGTTTGGATTACCTACATTTGATAATAACGCTCCAGTAGCAATACTACTAGCATTTCCATCAAAAGCATAATTTGCTAAACTTTCACTCAAAGTAGAAATATTAATTGTTGGATTACTAACTGGTAAAGATTGGTTACCCAATTCACCCCATGATCCTTTTATTTTAATTCTATTGATGAAGGCATCATCATTGTAAAAATCTTCTTCACTAATTACCCATCCAGCACTAAACGAAGGAAAAACATCAGATTTATTATCTCCTAAGAAACGAGATGATTCATCTCTACGAAAAGTAACAGTTCCGTAATATTTGTCTTGGTAGTTATAATTGGCAGTACCAAATATAGACCATAATGAATCCCAGCTAGAGAAAGCATAATCAACATTAGGAGCACCTGATCCATTATTTAATAAATAAAAGTTAGGATCTTGGAATAAATAACCTGTTCTAGACACACCTTTTCCTCTTCCACCACTTTTCAAAGCTTCAACACCTACAATAGCGTTAATAGAATGATCTCCAAATTGTTTTGTATAGTTTAAAGTATTAGTCCAAACCCAGTTATAAAATGTTTGATCTTGTTCATTTAATGTATTTGAAGAAATTGGCTCACCATGTTCAGGATCTAATTCTGTAAAGAATCTACCATCATAGGTATTAAAACCACCAGCTATAGTTGTTTTTGCTGTTAATTCATCTAAAATATCATAAGACATATATATATCTCCCATAACAGCATAACGCTTATTATAGTTATTTCTAGTTCTGAATAATTGAGCAGCAGGGTTTCTAGTATTAGACAAATCTGTACCAGCAACACCAGTATAATTACCTTGATCATCTCTCACTGGTAACAATGGTGTCATTCTGAATGAATTTTCGATTGCTTCACCAGCACCAGTCTTTGTATTAGAAAAAGAAACATTTAAATGTTCTCCTATTTTCAGTCTATCTCCAACTTTAAATTCAGAGTTTAAACGAGTACTAATTCTTTCGAATCCAGTATGGTTCATTACACCTTCACGGTTTAAATAACCTACAGATAAAAAGTATTTTCCATTTTCATTACCATTTTGAACAGATAATGAAACGTTTTGAGTTGCTGCATTTCTAGTGATAGCATCCAACCAATCTGTTCCTCCAGGAGTAACAGAAGCTGTAAACTCACCAGGAGCACTAAACACGATAGGGTCATAAGACACTACTCGTCTATATCCTTGTATAGTTGTAGGTACTACAGGTGTAGCCCCATTTCCATATTGCCCATGACCAGGAGTTAGACCGTCATTCAATTGACTTTCCCAAATCATTTCAGCATGTTGTTGTGCATTTAATACACCAGGTGCATCTCCTATTTTAGAAAAACCGGTATACATATCTAAAGACACTTTTGCTTTAGCCATGTTATAACCACCACTTTTAGTTGTAATAACAACAACACCATTAGAAGCTCTTGCCCCATAAATCGCAGCAGCACCATCTTTTAACACGTTCATCTGTGCTATATCTGCAGGATTCATATTATTTAATGCATTAGCATCATCCGTTTGTACACCATCAATAATATATAATGGATTCGTACTATTACTAGTACCAAAACCACGGATATTAATTTTAGGAGCAGATCCTGGAGAACCATTATTCACAACAGTAACACCTGTAACTCTTCCTTGTAAAGCTTCAGCTGCATTGACAACAGGAGCCTTTAGGGCTTCATCCATATCAACAGAAGCAACCGAACCGGTAATATCTCCTCTAGTTTGAGCAGCATACCCCATAATTACAACTTCATCCAACTGAGCTGCATCCTGTGCTAAGGTCACATCTATATTAGATTGCCCAGCAACAGATACTTCTTGCGTTTTGTAACCCACATAACTAAACACCAGTACACCTTCAGAAGATCCTACCTCTATAGAGTAATTTCCATCAAAATCAGTCTGTGTTCCGCTGTTTGTCCCTTTAACCAGAATGTTTACTCCGGGCAAAGGACCATTTGCATCCGAAACAACGCCGGTTACAACTTGAGCATAAATAACACTTCCAAATAGCAAAAATACAGGAAGCAATATCAGCTTTTTTAGTAATTTGTTTTTCATAATTTAAATTAATTAGTTTCTTGACTTTAAACAAAGTTTGTCTAAAAAGTTCAATTGATTGAAAAGCTAATTTTAAATTTTTTTGCTACAAATGAAAAGAATAGGCCAAAAAACGACTATAATAACCACGAAAACGTTTTCGCTAATTCCATTTTCCTTACAATACTGAGGGATAATCGATTAATTTTACAATAAACTTACACTTATCTAGTACTTCTCGTAATTATTACTAAAAAAGCATATAAAATTAGCATTTTAAGTCTTTTTTTTAGTACTTTTTTATCGCTAAAAAGTACATGCATGCCTAAAATCACACTTAAAAAAATTGCCGCTATATTAGGGATTTCTCCTGCTACAGTCTCTAAAGCCTTAAAGGACTATCCTGACATTAGTAACGACACCAAAATAAAGGTTAAGGCATTGGCCGAATCTTTGAATTATAAACCCAATTCATTTGCTCAAAGTTTAAGAAATCAAGAATCAAAAATTATAGGGTTAATTATCCCAAAAATAGTACATCACTTTTTTTCCAATATTATTAATGGGGTCATTGATGCCGCTAGTAATAAAGGGTATTTAGTGATTACTTTACAATCACACGAGTCTTATGAGCAAGAGAAAGATCAAATCAACTCACTCATAGAAAAAAATGTAGATGGCATCTTAATCTCGCTTTCTGATCATACCGTTAATTACAAACATATTAATGCAATTATAGAAAAAGGGGTTCCTGTTGTATTGTATGACAGAACTTCAAAACTAGTGAATTGTTCTAAAGTGATAATTAACGATAGAAAAGCTGGTTACGAGGCCACCAAGTATCTAATAGAAACAGGATGTCGTAAAATTGCACATATCAGAGGTCCACTAAAACCTCAAACTACTATTGACAGGTTTATGGGATACAAAAACGCTCTAAAAGAACACGACCTTCCTTATGATAAGAATTTAGTCTTCGAAACCGAACATCTCTCATTCGAAGACGGCTTTGAAGTCGCTGAAGAAATCGCAAAACATAGACATGATATAGACGGGGTTTTTTCGACCACCGATTTATTAGCTACAGGTGTTATGGTAAAATTACAGCAAAAAGGTATAAAGGTTCCTGATGATATTTCAATAATGGGGTTTAGCAATTGGTTTTTAACCAAAATCACCACACCTACTTTGTCTACAATAGATCAACCCGGTTATGAAATGGGCCGCAAAACTTTCGACTTATTATATGATGAACTATGCCAAATTAAAAATGGAGAATCAGTATCACATGAAGTCGTAGAAATCGCAACACGTGTTGTCCCTAGAAATTCAACTAAATTTATTGAATCTTGATAAGGTTACAAGAGCTACAGCGTTCTTCAATATGAAAAATCAAAAAAACACAAGCTATAATTGTTTAGCTCCTAAACCAACTTGATCGCTAATAAAATGATTGTTTTGACAATATTGAGCTAAGCTATCTTTTATAAAGGCATCTATGATTTCCGATTCACTTTCAGGGTATAATACATGAACATTTGCGCCTGCATCTAAGGTAAAACCAACATGAAGTCCGGTCGCTTGTCTAAACGTCCAGATCTCATTAATAATTTGCAATGTATTAGGTTTCATTAAGATAAAATATGGCAGGCTAGACATCATCATGGCATGAAGTGTTAGTGCCTCACTTTCTATTACTTTAATGAATGCTTTTAGATCCCCTGATTTGAAGATACCAATAAGCATGTCAAGGTTATCATGAGCTTGTTTAAATCGTTGTTCAGCAAAAGCATGACCATGCATTAAATTATGACCTACTGTACTACTCACCTGCTTTTCTCCTTTATCTACCAATAAAATAGTATCTCTATAATTAGAAAAATTTGGATGGACATCAAAGGGATACTTTATTCCGAAAATATCAGAGCTATCTATAATAGCTTTATGTTTTCCCCAAACTATTAATTCGCCTTCAATACTTCGGCTGGCACTCCCAGAACCTAATCGTGCTAAAAAAGAAGCTTTTTTATTAAAAAATTGATCTGACATATCAGGATTCAATATCTTTTCAATACTCATTAAACATAATGACAACGCACTCATTCCAGAAGCAGAGGAAGCGATGCCTGAACTATGAGGAAATGAATTTGAAGTTTCAATAATAAAATGATAGTCTTTTAAAAACGGTAAATACTTTTCAATGCGCTTGAAAAAAGTCTCAATTTTTGGTTTAAAATCTGCTTTAACTTTACCTTCCAAAAATACTTCGAATGAATAATTCGCCGTTGCACGATCCAACTTTTCAAAATGCAAAGTTGTTGTTGTTTTACAATTGTCTAATGTGAAGCTTATGGATGGATTCGCCGGGATTTGATTTTCCTTTTTCCCCCAATATTTAACCAATGCTATATTACTAGGGGACGACCAGATAAAACTGCCATTTGATATCGTTTTTTTATATGTGTTTGGAATAAAATTTTGTGCTTTCATTTAGTTCAATTCTGACGACAAAGATAACAACTTCAGCATGGTTTTATAATTTCTTGTGGTCGCCGTTGTTTTTAGTTTGCGTTCAAAAAAATTGTTATTGCATTTCGCGCGTCCATATCCATTTTCCGAATAAAAGTAAACACAAGTATGGTTAACAATAAATTCTTCGTTTGGGTAAATTACACTGGAAACGGCATGAACTAATTCTTTTTTAGGCACAGTATGTAACAATGTGAAATAACTTTTTTCTTTTTTGTCTTGTGAGAACGGGCAGTTATCAAAACTATTTTTTAAATCCTCAAATAACAACACCATGGTAGAGACCTCAAAATCAAAATGATTTAAAATTCCCTTTTCTATAATTTCTTTGATTATTGAACCTTTGCTTTCTCCCGATTGTAAAACAATATTACCACTTTGTATATAAGTGGTAACTTTTTTAAACCCTAAGCTTGAGAGTAATGTCCGCAATTCTGCCATTGGCACTTTTTTCTGACCACTTACATTTATGCCACGCAGTAAAATGATATAGGTCTTCATTTACCACCATGTATTGGTAGTGTTGTGTTTCGTTCAATGACGTCAGTTTTAATGACCTTAGTAGTTACATTTTTAATGTTTTCAATATTTTCCAACTTATCAAAAAGCAATTCTGCTGCAGTTTTTCCCATGAGTTCTCCATGCTGACTTATCGTTGTAAGTTTAGGGTTAGAGTGGCGTGCTAAAATGCCATTTGAATAGCCAATTACAGAAAAATCAGTAGGTACATGACGTCCTTTACGTTGTGCAATTTTCATTGCAGCCAACGCAACAGCTTCATTTGTTGCTATTAAACCATCGATGAGATTATCTTTAAAAAGAGGAGCCAACATGCTTTCATAGCCGCTATAATGATCTTCTCTAACATTTACAACAAGGTTTTTATTGACATCACTATTAACAGCCTCTAGTCCTTTTTCATAACCACTGAGCATTTCATTACTTATTTTTAAATGACTAATGGAAGATGCAAATCCGATATGTTTACAACCACTGTCTGATAATTTTTTTACTGCAGCAAATGTAGCCTCTAAATTATTCGTTACTACCTTATCACAGTGTACTTCATTCGCAACTCTATCAAACATTACTATTGGTAATTCAAAAGCAATGGTGTCCATAAAATGAGCATAATCTCTTTTTAATTCAGTTTCCATAGAAATTGACACAATAAACCCATCAACACTACCATTGGAAAGCATTTCAATGGTCTCAACTTCCTTAGAATGAGATTCGTTTGTTATACAAATAATTATTTTATATCCTTTTTCAATCGCTGTTTTTTCAATACCTCTTAGTGCCTGAGCTAAGAAATAATCCAACATATCAGGAATGATAATTCCAATTGTTTTTGTTTTACTATTCTTGAGACTTAATGCATTAATATTAGGTCTATAATTGATTAGCTTAGCATATTCCTGAATTTTTAATCGCGTTGATTCTCCAATCTCTTCACTATCTTTTAAAGCTTTCGAAATTGTTGAAATAGATAGCTCAAATTTAGCCGCTATATCTTTTAAGGTAACTTTTTTCACAGATTTAAATTTTAGTTATTATTTTGATAATAAATCCAGGTTGTTTTCAGCTTAAAATTTAACCTCTTCCACATGCAGTATCGATTCCACAAATTTAATATACTATAAATGCATTCAAAATTAGTAATATTCTAGCTTATTTTGAAATTGCTTGGGCTGCAATAAATGCACCTGTCCATGCATTTTGAAAATTAAAACCTCCTGTAACGGCATCAATGTTTAGTATTTCTCCTGCAAAATACAAGTTTTCATGAAATTTACTTTCAAAGTTTTTAAAGTTTATTTCTTTCAGGTCAATTCCTCCAGCGGTCACAAATTCTTCTTTAAAAGTACTTTTCCCATCAACATTAAAAATTGCTTTTGTCAATTGACTTGTCAAGGCATCCAATTGCATTTTATTGAGGTCGGCCCAACGGACTTCCTTTTCAATATTGGCCGCAAAAACCAATTGTTGCCACAAGCGTTTTGGCAATTCAAATTGTGTTGCATTACAAACAATTTTCTTTGACAATAATTGTTTAGTGTCTTTCAAAATTTTTAAACAAGCCTCAAAATCTAGTTTAATAAAATTAACTTCAATCTTAAATTTATAATCACATTTAGCGAGCTCTAAGGCTCCAAATGAAGATAGCTTTAAAATGGCAGGAGCACTCATACCAACATGTGTAATTAATAAGGGCCCTTCTGAAATTAAATTAGATCCTATAATTTTGATTTCGACATCCTGAGCCACAACTCCAGGAATGTCTTTTATTCGATTATCTCGAATATTAAAAGTAAATAATGATGGTATTGGTGGTTCAATTTGATGCCCTAAGTTTTCAATAAGCTTCCACACTTTAGAATTACTCCCGGTTGCCACTAAAAGTTTATCTGAATTAAATTCAGAATTATCAGTTGTAATTCTCCATGAATTTTCTTTATGACTAATTGTTTTTACAGCATGATTTTTCAAAAGCTCAACATTATTTTTCTTAGCTTCATTTAGAAAACAATCAATTATGGTTTGAGAAGAATTAGTCTCTGGAAACATTCTTCCATCGGCTTCAATTTTCAAAGCAACCCCTCTTTTTTCAAACCATTCAATAGTATCACCGGTCATAAACTTATGAAAAGGCCCTAGAAGTTCCTTTTCACCTCTAGGATAATGTTGTACCAATTCTTGAGGAATAAATTCGGCATGTGTCACATTACAGCGTCCGCCCCCAGAAACTTTCACTTTAGTCAAAACCTGGCTCCCACGCTCAAGAATTACAACTTTCAAACTTGGATTTAATTCGGCGATATTAATTGCTGCAAAAAAACCTGCTGCCCCTCCTCCAATTATTATAACATCATAATGCATCATATAAAATAAATCTGCGTAAATTTAGCACTAATAAAATTGAAAATACATTGAAAAAAATCCTTTCATTATTAATTGTCTTAAATTTTAGTTGTAGCACTGGCAACCTCACCGTTATTGCGGACTTACCTTCTGACTTAGAAGAAGTTTCAGGAACAGAAATCTTTCCAAATTCCAATTTAATCTGGATGCTTAATGATGGTGGAAATCCTTCAAAAATTTACGGCTTAAATCGTAAAGGGCAAATTAAAAAAGTTTTAAAAATCAAGGCTGAAAACAATGATTGGGAGGAACTTACAACAGATAAAAAAGGCAACTTATATATTGGTGATTTTGGTAATAATTCTAACGACCGTAAAGATCTTACTATTTTAAAGGTAAATAAAGATTCCTTAAACAACAGCGGAAAAATAGACGTAGAACGTATAACATTTCATTATCCAGATCAAAAAAAATTCCCTCCAAAGCAGCATAAAATGCATTTTGATTGTGAGGCCTTTTTCCATTATAATGACAGTTTGTATTTATTCACTAAAAGTCGGGAGAAAAAAAATCACGGCAAAACTAATCTGTATAAAATCCCAGCCATTAAAGGCAATCACGAAGCACAATTCATCGCGTCTTTTAAAACTTGTGACGAATTACCTTGTTGGATAACTTCTGCAGACATTAGTGCTGACGAATCGCAGATGGCCTTATTAACTCTAAATGCTGTTTGGTTATTTTCGAATTATAATGGGGATGATTTTTTTAGTGGCACAGCAACTAAATATGAATTTAATTATGATTCACAAAAAGAGGGCCTGTGCTTTAAAAATGACAGTACCCTTTACATTACTGATGAAAGGACTTATGGATTAGGCCGGAACCTATATGAATTTAAGCTTTATTAGAATCCAAACCCTAATTTAAATGACATTCGTAAACCATCGTCACTGTTAAATGCAGAGATATTTCCTGTTATCATGTCTGCTCCATTAAAGAATATACCACCACCTATTGAGCTATTCCACTTATCTGTATCTTCATTCTCAACCCATACTCTACCATAATCTACGCCTCCATAAACGCCTATATTAAGAGGCAATAGGCCTGTTTTTACTTTGCGTAGATTTAAACGAACATCTGTAGTTTGATAAAAAGCACTTTTACCCGTAAATCGTTGATTTCTATAGCCTCTTAGTCCATTACTAGCCCCTATACTTGCTGCTTGATAAAACTCAAAATCATCACCAATAATTACATGTGCTTTAAGCTTAGTGGCTAAAACCAGTTGTCCGCTAGAGATCAATTTATAATTAATAGCCAAAGAGGGTATTATATACCCAAAGCTCGAAGATTCTTCTAAATTTGTTTTATATCCTGCTTGTAAATTCGCTTCCATTCCTAGGGTTGGAAATGCCTTATTATCTCTGTTTTCAAAATTATACTCGGCTTCTGCCCCGGCAAATGTCTTTTTACTTTCTTCCCCATTGTCCACGTAAAATTCATTAATAAATCGCCCTACGGATTCTTCAACTTCAATAGATTCATAATTAATTCCCATTTTAATCTTGGCTCCTAAATCGCCTCTCCAAACCAAAGAAGGAGCGAGACGAATTGTACTTAATTTCACGCGATTATAATCGACATCAAAGTTATCTTCATCTTCAACATTAGGATTTATAGTTTCATTTCCAAAACCAAAAAAGTTTATGCTATAATTAGGACTTGTGTATTTTGCTTCAATCCCAAAATTCCAATTCCCTACCACATTAGCAAATTCGCCATTATAAGAAAAATCAAAGCCTTGAGTTGCAAAATAATATGAGGCTAAAAACACATGTTGAGATGTAAACGGATTTCGTTCAAACCCATAAACTGTATATGTATTTCCAAGACCAATTTTAAAACCATCATCCGGATTTGCCCCTATTGATGGAATTAATTGATTTGAATTATACGCTGGTTTTTTATAATTATATACGTTTGTAATGTAGTCGTCAGTAAGCTTTCTACCTCCTTTGTTGTTAGCAAATACATTTGTTTTAGACTTGTAATCGTATAGCTTAATTTTACTGCCATTTTCAATGGTATAGGTGTCCTTATTTTGTCCACCAATAAGTCTAACTTTTACTAAGTTTTCACCATGACCTGACACCTTAAATACATCTTCATCATCAAGTCCATAGATCCATATTTCCTTCGTCTCTGAAGCGGTGTAATTCCTTTGATGAAAAAGTTCTCCTTTTTCACCATTTTTGATTCTATAAGCATATACTTTAGTAATTCCCCCTTGTCGTTCTATATCAAACCAATCATCTTTATCTGTTCCTTTAATAATGGCATATTTGTTAATTTGCTCAAAATAAGTATTAGATATTTTTTGAAGATTAGCACGTCTCCCTATTAATTTTCGCTTTAAGTCCTGAATGGTCTCATCATTGACTTCCTCAGGAAAAAAAGTAAAAGCCTCATCGATAGTTGCATTAGTTAAATTATTAACAATATGCTCAACTTGTGTATCCCAAACCTTTTTGTCTGATCTATTAATTAGAGCCATATCTAATGGATATGGCTCTAAATTGAACCATTTTGGACTGTTCAGTTCTTCGTCATAAGATTGCATTAAACGTAATGTTGGAATCACTTTGGTAGCAAAACCCAGAAGTGATCCATCGGCCATTATAGAAAATGCCTGATCACGATCTCGCGGTACTGGTCTATAGATTGTTTTATTACCCTGTTTAAACTTTGCCCAGCGCCATTGATCTTCATGTCTATCCCAATCACCAATGAGCATATCAAACAAACGCGCTCGAATATAAGCACTCTCATCAACGCTATTATCTTCGTCCTTACGAAGTTCATATAATAAATCATGAGTACTAATTAATTCATCTGAGAACCCAAAACCAGCATTATTATCATGACCATCACCGGCACGTTCTTCAATCATATAAAGCTCGTCTCCAAATTCAGAATTAAAAGCCCCCAATGCTTTTTGCTTTGGAATATAATATAACACCGGATGTGTATGATAAACGCCAATAGCTTCAGATAAGGTTGCTATGGTGAAAGGTGCATAAGGGTGAGATCCTGTAAACACATCTAGCAATAAACCCTCAGTATAAGTGTCATTAAATTGTCCTTTTATATATTGATCTTTAAAGGCAACAGCTTGTAAATATTGAACTGCATTTTTACGTAATGCACGCATGACATATTCTCTCCCCTTCTCGTCTTCTAACCGTAATGACTTTGATTGATGACCACCACCTTTCCTAACCGGTTTTAACCCCCCGAACAAAGTATCCAGATCGACTGTTGGTACCTTAACATTTGTACTAAAATATTTCCGATACCGTTCTCCCCACATTTTTTTAAAGAATCTCCCCTTTTCCGTTTCTGCAGTAGTATAAATGGATGCCGTTTTTTCACCAGGAATACTAGAGGGGAAAATCACCTTTTTTTCAACCATATCTGCTGGAAGCACCTCGGTTTTAAATATTACTGAATTTGATTCAGCTTCATAAAAACGAACATATGAAGAGCCATCTTCGAATACATCTAGCCGGGCATAACCTTGGGCACCATATGAAAATTGTCCGCCACCAATATTTCGAGTTGGACTTGTTTTAGAACCAGAACCACTAATGATTTGTGGTAAATTATCTTCAACTATATATTGTAAATTATGATCGTGGCCAGATACAAAAACCACTTTTTCATTATCTTGGGACAAGGTTACTAATCGCTTTTGAAATACTCTATATTTTTTATTTTGATCATCAACTGTAACCACTCCTCCGGCTTTTCTAATCACATTTTTTAATGTTCCCAAAACAGGAATTGGCGACATATGACTTGCAAAAGAATATTGTCCACCATGAGATCCATTAGTAAACATAGGATGATGTAATGCAACAATGGTAGTCTTTCCTCTTGACTTTTTAATCAAACTTTCATATTCGTCAAAAAATAAAGCTCTAGTTTTAATTTCACAATCATCATTTATTGTAGGATGGTCATCCCAATTCTCCATATACCATTGTGAATCGATAACAATTAAAACAATATCATCGCTTATATTAATTTTTTTTATTGGGCAGCCATTTTCAGGTAAAAAGGTGTTTTTTCCCAGCACCTTTTCAATATATTTTTCCTGACGTTCAAGACCATTTAGACCACCAGCATACCAATCATGGTTTCCAGGGACAAAAATAGCGTCACCTTTAAATTCTTTTACCGCATCTGTCTGTACATTTAATTGATGTTCGGCAAAAGCTCTTTGTTCATGCCCTTTTTTAGGTAACCCTGCAGGATAAATATTATCTCCCAAAAACAAAGCAGTACTTTGCTTAGTTGCTCGGGTCAATTCCTCTTTAAAATCCTTTAAAGCATCTGTTTGAGTTCCTATTGGTGAATTCCCTCCATCACCAATTAAATAAAAGGAATGCGCAATTTGCTTATCATTTGGAAAGGTTTTACTATTGCGTTCGTCTTTATATTGTGGCTTGTATGTGGCACAGGCATTTATTATTAAAAAAGCAAAAATTAGAAGGATTGCTTGTGTAATTTTCATACGATACAGATTAATTAACTAATTTAGTAAAAATAATTCTTTTAAATTAAATGGAAAACCTAATTATTGAAGTCGAAAAACATGTGTCTTCTGAGCTAAGAACAAAACTTCCTCATACTTTTATATACCATAATTTAGGGCATACACAGCGCGTAGTTAAAAGTGTTATTGAATTAATTGAGGGTGAAAAAATAAGTGGAGATGACGCTGAAAACCTAATTCTTGCAGCTTGGTTTCATGATATAGGATACACCGTTGGATGTGAAAATCACGAAGAAAAAAGTGTTGCAAAAGCAAAAATATTTTTAGCTCAAAACGATGTGTCTAAAAATAGAGTTGAAGAAATTTCAAGCTTGATTTTGTCAACCCAAATGAGTCATGAACCACAAAATCATTTGGAAAAAATCATAACTGATGCTGACAGCTCTCATTTTGGTCAAAAAGGATATATGGAAATATGTGCTCTTTTAAGAGAAGAATGGGAACAATTAGACTATAAAAATTTTACAGATACTGAATGGACCAAAGAGAATATTACCTTCTTCACAAAATACCATCGATTTCATACAGATTACGCCTTAGACAATTGGCAGCAGACTAAAGACAAAAACTTAGCAAGTCTATTTAAAATGCTTAAAAAACAAAAGCAAGAAGAAAAGAAAGCCAAGAAAAAAGAAGAGGAATTTGCCTTTAAAAAAGACAAGGCCAAGCTTCCAGAGCGCGGTATAGAAACCATGTTTCGGGTCACTCTAAAAAACCATATAACTTTAAGTAATATTGCCGATACGAAGGCAAATATATTACTCTCTGTGAATGCAATAATTGTCTCATTAGTACTCTCAAATTTAGTGTCAAAATTAGATAATCCTACTAATGATTATTTAATTTGGCCAACCGTAATTTTTGTGGTATTTACTGTAATTTCAATTATATTATCCATTCTAGCAACACGACCAAATGTTACTAGTGGTAAATTTTCAAAGGAAGATGTTGCCAATAAAAAGGTGAACTTATTATTTTTTGGAAATTTCCACCAAATGAGTTTGCCAGATTTTGAATGGGCCATGGGAGAAATGATGAAAGACAGAGATTATCTTTATTCTTCAATGAAAAAAGACCTCTACTTTTTAGGTAAAGTATTGGATAAAAAATATAAAATATTACGATTAACATATGCCGTGTTTATGGTCGGCATTATTGTCTCTGTTATATCTTTTGCTGTTGCGTTTCAAAGTTCAGGTATTGCCATAAGACCTTAAATTGTACACTATTGATTGAAGATAAAATTTTTGAAAAACTAAATTATTCTGAACATAATTTAGCAATAGAAGAGTACGACAATTGTACTTTTAAGACTTGTAATTTTTCTAATTCAGATATTTCCAATATTACATTTAGGACCTGTGAATTCATCGATTGTGAATTAAGCAATGTTAAGATGAAACATACGGTACTCAGTGATATTCAGTTTGTAAACTGTAAATTACTCGGGCTACATTTTAATGATTGTAATGATTTATTTATGGCTCTGGGATTTAAAAATTGCAGGCTAGAACTTGCTTCTTTTTATCAACTGAAACTTAAACAGACACCGTTTGTTGACTGCACTTTAAACAATGTTGATTTTACAGAGACTAATTTAACACGATCAACCTTTCATAACTGCGATTTAAAACGGAGTGTTTTTGACCGGAGTATTTTGGAATATGTCAATTTTGAATCGGCTTTTAATTTCTCTATCGACCCTGAAGTTAATCGCATAAAAAACGCTAAATTTTCCAAAGAAAATATTAGCGGTTTATTAGGTAAATACAAGATAAAAATTAAGAGTTAAGCCTTAATTTCTTTCATTAAATCATCGTAAGTATAAAATTCTTTACCATCTTTATCTGTATGATACAGCACACTAACTCTTATGGCCTTTAAGCCTGTTACTGCCTGTAAGTCCTGAAGTTCAACAATTTCTACATCGGTATCCAAATAGTGCTTAGATTGTAAAAATTTGATATATCGTAAATATTCAACTTCATCTTGTTTTTGAGAATATACAATACATATTTTACCTTTCTCAGTAATACGTGTATTTGTCCCTTTGATATAAGCTTTATCCACACGTTTTTTTACAATTTCGTATCTCGCATTATAGGTGCCATCAACATCAAATCGTTTTTCATCCATTCTGAAACTAATAGATAATGGGCTGTTAAATACCAATATCATTGAAGCCACATCCAACTGAATTGGAAATTCATGCTGCATTTGATAATAAGTGTTCTCCATCTCGCACATCACCTGTAATTGCCATAGTCTTAAATTGTATAAGTAGATGGAATTAAAACTATCTTCCTGAGTTATAGATTCTCCTATATACATATTATGCTCTACACCATCGGTTTTAAAACGTTCAAAATAATGCGGATACATCTTTTGAGCATCTACTTGTTTCTCATCCAATAATGCCGCCATTTTTTTGTTGATTAAAGTAATGGTGTTATCATAATTTTTTCGATGCAAATACAAGGCACTTAAATCGGTATCTAAACTTTCAAAATACAATTCCAATGCTTCTTTTACATCCTCAATATTTGAAAAATGACTAAACAGTGGTGTAATTTCATTTTTGAAAAAGTAAGAAATTTGCTGTTCGCTATCTACTTGAAATTGGGTATTCAAATCTGTTAAATAAGCCTTAATTTGAAAATTAATTTGCTCATAAATTGGTAACGGATGAATTTCATATACCTTATCAACTACATTTTTAGCCAAAGTTAGTTGTAATGTTAAATCTTTTTGAGTTGCATTGTTCCTAGCAACTGAAGATCCTTTAATATCAATTTGCCCAAAGAGAGGGTACACATTTTCAAAAGAAATTTCGTTAAACGACACTTGATTTCCTTTCATTTGTTCTTTGAGATAGCGCTTAGCTTCTTTTTCAAACTTCCAATATACACTTGGCTCAATGGAGGTGCATTTTTGCTGAATAATTGCTTCTATAAAGTTTTCATCTTCGCGTTTATATCGCATCACAGCTGAAACTATATATGGCATAACATCCACTAATTTATTGGCATTTATACTATTGAGTATTTTTGGTTTATCGGAAACCAATTCTAATACCCCGTACAGTTCACCATTATTTTCAATTGGAGCAAGGATAGCACTCTTTATCCCTTGTTCTTTAAGCGCTTTATATTGTGGTGCTCTCCCTTTTGATAATTCATAAAATTTATCGACATCAGATACCGAATAAAACTCAATATCTTTTAACAAAGTCTTATATGATCCCTTACATAAAACGGAGTTACAAGAAGCTATTTCCATCTTATTCAATAAGTAGCTATCCATTCCATCTCCATAGACTTTTTCAAAAGAGTCCTCATGACTATCATAAATTGAAAATCCCACTTTAAGGTCTTTAATATTAAAGAGTGATCTAAATATTTCATGAAAATCATCCATAAACCCTTCATCCTTTTCACATTCATCAGCGATAAGACTTGATTTAATATTAGAAATGGATTGATCGTCAGTAACATCAAACATATTAGATATTACAAAGCCTTTAAAAATATAACTGTTAGGTGGGAATTTTTTCTTCCAAAGCTCCAAATCTCCAAAGTTATCTAATAGTTCAAAATAATCTTCCTCAGTTATTTTTACAGCTTTATTTGTAGCTGTTATCTCGGTAAAATCTGCATTATATAATATTTTATAATAACGCATCACACCTTTCGCATCAGGGATTTCGTAAAAAAATGGTCTTTTAAAATCTAAGTTAAACCCATAGTAGAAATTCAAGATAATAGTACATGCTATAATATACCTATGATCCTCAGGCATATTTTTAATGGTCAGTTGAAAGTTATCACCAGCCGTTTTTATGATACTTTTAAAACGAGTAGAAGAATTAAAAATAATATTTTCAAAAGGCACAGAAGCCGCTTTTATTTCATTCTTCGTTAATATTTCACTGAACGCATCCTCTAAAATTATACTAATTTCCTTTTTGTATTTTTCCAGTAACGCATAATCAGTAAATCCATCTCTCAACTCAGGATACGGTTTTTGAGCGTCTAAAACACGTTGGGCCTTGGCAGCTAAGAATTCATCCTCATTATTAGCCATCGCTTCATACTGTTCAATAAGTGTATTAAAACTTATTTTAAGCAACATAGGAGATTCAAACTGGTTATTTACTTTCATTTTCAATTTTAATTAGTCTACAAATTTACTAATAATTCTTATTAGTCGTATACTTCTAGGTTTGATAACATATAAGACAAGTTAAAAAACGCTCTGTTAAGAACCAAAAATCATCAAATTAAAGTCAAAAAAAACAATCGTATTTAATCCATATATTTTCCCAAGAAATATGCCTTCTAAACACTCATCTCCTATTATGCGATTCGTTATTTTTTAACACGATTTTCATAATTCTAATAATAATTACATACTTTAGTAGCTAACTAACTTTAAAATTAACAATTATGTTTACAAAATCAAATTTAATTTCAACACTAGTAGGGGCTATTTGGGCTTATTTTGGTGGTAACTTATTATGGGATACGCTTGGATCTTCACTTTTTGAAGGATATAAAGAAGCTACTCCTGATCAACTTCATTTAATTCTTGCCTGTGTATTCACAGCATTTGCTTTTTCTACAATCTATTCTAAACTTGCAGGAGGTGGACATAGTATGTCTCATGGTGCACAGTTTGGACTATGGGCAGGAATATTTATTGGATTTGGAGAACGCTGGTTCGATTTTGCCTTTAGCGACGCTCCTATATTGATGGATGCCATCCTTAACGGTGTCATGAACATTGTGTTTTTTGCAATCATGGGTGTTTTAGTAAGCATGGTTTACGAAAAAACATCAGGTTCATCATCAGGTAACTAATAAATAAAGACTTTATTAAAAAAGCTTCTCAATATTAATATTGAGAAGCTTTTTCAATTAATTCACTAAAATCTTGTAGGCCCATGGCTCTAAAGTAAGTGCCACATCTTTAAAATCTATTTTTGTATTTGACATATAATCCAAATAAGTGCCTTCCAGAGTCGTTTTAATAGTTTGTGCTTCATCGGATAGATTCGCCACAAAAGTTACATGATTTCCGTTTTTACTTCTAGTAAACATTAAAACATTGGTATTATCATCTAAAATTCTATGATAAGATGCTGGTTGCTTACCTCCATGTAACGCTGGATTCGTATTTTTTAAGGCTCCGAGTTTTTTCAACACCTCATAATATTCACCTTTCGCTTTTGGAATTTCATCTTTCTCAAAAAACTTAAGTCTAAAATCTAAATCGTATTCTTGGCCACTATAAATTAACGGCATTCCCGGCATGACATATGTCAAGGCTGTAAATATTTCTTTATTCACTGGCATACGTTCTTTCAATGTACCACCCCATGAGTTCTCATCATGATTAGTCACAAAATTCATATTAATACCATTCACATCAATCACCTCTTTGCTTTTAACCATATAGTCGTCAAATGCTTTAATTTCTTTGTGCCCTTTCGCAATATCATTGAAAATATGGTGTACTTCCCATCCATAATGCATATCAAAACCATTTTGTAATAAATCAACCTGTTGTGCTTCGGCCAACATAAATAATGGTTTTATTGTTTTCAATTCATTAACTGCTGTATTGAAGAAATCTACAGGCACTTTATGTGCCACGTCCATTCTAAAACCATCAATATTGTGATTTTCTACCCAATACTTCAAATCGGAAATCATCTCATTACGCATGTCTTGTTTGTCATAATTTAAATCGGCAGTATCTGTCCAGCCCCAAGACTCTCCTGTATCAGGATTAATAGGATCAATTATTTCTCCTTTCTCATTTTGAGTGTACCAGTTGGGGTGTGCAGTAATCCACGGATGATCCCAACCTGTATGGTTAGGCACCCAGTCAATAATAACAAAAATTCCATTTTCATGTGCAGTATCAACCAAACTTTGAAAATCATCCTTTGATCCAAACTCTGGATTTATTGCTTTATAATCTGAAACTGAATAATAACTTCCCAAGTATTTTTTACGTTCTTCTTCATCTTCAATCTCGGAGGTAAACAGATCCCCTCTAGCTTTTCTTTTTATTTCAGAAATTGGATTGATAGGCATCACCCAAATAATCTTCACTCCTAAATCTTTAAGCTGCGGAATATCCCTTGTAAATGCTTCAAAAGTTCCTTCAGGTGAATACTGACGAATATTTGCTTCGTACATTACCGCACTCTCCATCATCTCAGAACTTACTTTTATTTCTTTTACAGCTTCAACGACCGCAATATTTTGTTTCTTTTCGGTCTTACATGACACAAAAACTATTGCTGTTAGCAACACTAATGTTAGCTTTTTCATTTTTGACAATTTTTTATTTAATTAAAATTTCTCTTCTATTAGGTATTGGTTATTTAAACCCTCTATTTGCGAAACAACCAAAGGATTGCCTCTTCAAATTCAGATCTCCAAAATTGCTCATTATGACCAGCATCTTCTACAATTTTTTTAGATATATTATTTTCATTAAAACCATTTGACTTCATAATTCTGGTCATTTTATTCACATTAGAAACCATATTAGCCCCTTCCTTAGTCCCTACCAAAAAATACATTTTTAGGTCATTTATTCCATGCTGCTCAGTCGCAAATTCAAAACTCCGTTTAGAATACCAAAATGAAGGTGAAAACACGCCAACTTTACTAAATACCTGTGAATATTTAAGCCCTACATAAAATGAAATCAACCCTCCCATTGAACTCCCCATAATTGCAGAATTCTTGCGGTTTGATAATGTTCGGTATGTTTTATCAATTTGTGGTTTTAATGTATTTACAATAAACTCAGCATAGGCACTTCCTTCTGGATTTCCATATTTTAAATTTTCCCAAGGTGAATATTCATTCAATCGTTTTTCTCCATCATTATCAATAGCCACTACAATTAATTTAAACCCTTTTTCATTATAAAGTTTATTCAAAGCTTCGTCTACTCCCCATTCACCAGCATATGACGTTAAAGCATCAAAAACATTCTGCCCATCATGCATATACAATACGGGGTAAGACTCTGTAGTATTTTCATAATCTGGTGGAAGATAAATCCAAATTCTTCGTGCCCTATTCAACTGTGGAATAATAAGTTTGTTATATAAAACAGAAACATTGTTTTCGGCAGTTGAGACTTTAGTTTCTTTACTTGACCAGCCTAAAACATCAATACGTATGGTATCATTGCGTTTGCCAAAATCATAAGTTCTATTTTCAATAGGACTTCCATCCAAATTTGCTTCAACAGTATCCCATGACCCTCGAGTAAACTTATAGTTTATTGTCTGGTGTTGATTGGGAAGGGTTATTATGTAATCATCATTTTTTTTAATTAATTTAAATTTTTCCTGACCACCAGTCCATCCTTCAAAATCTCCGGAAATATAAATAGATTGATTTTCATCCAGAATTTCAGGAACTTTATTCAACAGAAGAGTAACCTGACCAACTGCAGTTAATACAAATAAAAAACACCCAATAAACGAACCAATTTTCAACATCATTAATTAATTAACATGAACCTTTTGTTTTATTTTTTTGTAGTTAAAAGCAGCACTCCTTTTTCTTTGAGTTCTAAAGTATTATCCCATAAAACTTCAGAATTAGAAACCACATTTCTAAGCGTTTTACCATTTAGTCCTACCTCTTCAAACCTACTAAGATCTAGATTTAACGATTTTTCATTTTTATTTAAAATTAGAACAACTGTTTCATCTTCTATTATTCTAAATAATAGATACACCCCTTTTTGGGGAGCAAAATGAATAGTTTCTCCATTCGGAATAGCATTGCTGGATTTGCGATAATTAAGAATAGTTTTGACAAAAGATTGCATCTCTTTTTGCGCATTAGTTAGGCCTTCACCTGTAAAAGCATTAACAGTATCTCCATTCCAGCCTCCTGGAAAATCGGTGCGTATTAGCCCATGATCACCTGGTTTGTCAAAATCATCCATTAAAATTTCTGTGCCATAATATAGTTGTGGAATTCTAGGTAACGTTAAAACTGTAGCAACCGCCATTTTTGTATTCACAACATCACCTTTAAGTTGCGTGAAAATTCGACTCATATCATGATTATCTGGAAAAACCATAATAGCTTCAGGGTTTTGATATGCAAAATCATTTGCAAGCCCCTCATAGATTTTAACCAATCCTTTATCCCATGCTTCTTCTTCGTTTAATGCTTGAGTAATATTGGATTGCATAGCAAAATCCATAGTAGATTTTAAATTAGACTTATAGCCATCTTTATTCGTATTGCCTTCTTGCCAATAAGCAATTAATAATGGGTTATAACTCCACTCTTCACCAACAATACTAAAATTAGGATATTCATTCATAATAGCTCCTGCCCAATCGCTCATAAATTTTTTATCAGGATACGGATAAGTATCTTGTCTAATCCCTGATAATTGCACGGTTTCAATCCACCAAATACTATTTTGAATAATATATTTAGCCATAAATGGGTTGCGCTGATTTAAATCTGGCATGGAATCGACAAACCAACCGTCTGTCATCCTCTTTTTATCAATTTTAGAGGCATAAATATCTTGATTAGTTGTTCTTCTATGGCTAGAATACTTAGTGCTTTCCCAAGTCCATTTTTCAATATTATCTTCGTAATTCTTTTGATAATTTACCCAATCACTAAAAGGTAAATCTTTCATCCACCAATGTTCTAAACCGCAATGATTAGCGACCTGATCCATTATCAATTTAAGTCCCTTTTCATTCGCTTTCATTGATAATTCTAAATAATCTTTAAGCGTACCAAATCGTGGATCTATGTTATAAAGGTCTGTAATGGCATAACCATGATATGATCCTTGATGCATGTCGTTTGTTAATAATGGACAAGACCAAATGGCTGTAAAGCCCATGTCTTCAATATAATCTAAATGATTAGTAATACCTTTTATATCGCCTCCATGTCTTTTATACCCATGACTTCTATCAAGTTCTGATTCATTTAAACCATTGACTATATCATTTTCTGGCTGGGCATTTGCGAATCGATCTGGCGTTATTAAATAAATAACATCACTACTATCAAAACCTTGGTAACTTTCCGATGTATGTTCGCGAGTTTTCAATTCATACGTATGCCGTTTTTCAGTACCATCTTCTGATTTAAAAACAATATCAAATTTCCCATGTTTTGTCTGTTCTGAAATTGTTAAATCTAAAAATAAATAATTCGGGCTTTTAGCTTTATGTGTTTTTTCAATTGTGACACCAGGATATGATAATGTTGCTATGGATGCACCAATATTATCTTCCTTAATTAGCAATTGTAAATTCGAGTCTTTAAACCCAATCCACCAATTTGGTGGCTCAACATGTTCTAAACTAGAATTAGAAATAGGCACCACATTATCCAACTCAGTTTTTTCCTCCTTAGAATTGCAAGAAATTTGAGCAACAACACAAACTATTAGTATTAACTTTTTCATTTTCTATTTTGTTTCTTTAGTTCAGACTTTTATTCGTTAATAAATCAAATTTTAACCGTATTATTTGGAGAAATTTGAATTAATTTATCCTTTACTAAAATCTGTAAATCAGATTTTCCTTCCAATTCAAAGTTTGTTTCATTCTGACTCACGAGAACTTTTAGTATTTGATTTCTAAAATTAACCTTAAAGGAATAGGCATCCCATTGCTCAGGTATTTTTGGATCAAATGATAAGGTATTATTTTTTACTCTCATGCCTCCAAAACCTTCAACAATACTCATCCAAGTTCCTGCCATTGATGTAATATGTAAGCCTTCATGTACCTCGTTATTATAATCGTCCAAATCTAATCGAGAAGTCCTCAAATAAAATTGATATGCCTGATCCATTCTATCTAATTTCGCCGCTTGAATGCTATGTACACAAGGTGACAACGAGCTTTCATGCACGGTATAAGGTTCATAAAAATCAAAATGACGTTCTAATTCATCGCTACCAAAATGATCTTCAAAAAAGTAGAAGCCCTGTAAAACATCTGCTTGTTTAATATATGGTGATCTCAAAATTCGGTCCCAAGACCATTTCTGATTTATAGGTCGTTGTGCCTTTTCCAGATCTGCAACTGTAATTAATTCCTTATCTAAAAATCCATCCTGCTGTAAGTAAACCCGATGCTTTTCGGAATATGGGAAATACATATTATTTGCAACGGCTTTCCAGTTTTCAATTTCGGGATTAAAAAGTTTTGTCTTATTTATGATTCGATCATAATCAGCATTATATTCTGCTTTTACTTTATCAATAGCTTCTATTGCAAAATTAATACACCATTGGGCTAAATAATTAGTATACCAATTATTATTCACGTTATTTTCGTACTCATTAGGCCCTGTAACTCCAAGAATTACATAGCCATTTTGGCTTTCAGAAAAAGTTGCTCGTTGATGCCAAAAGCGTGCGATGGCAATTAATACTTCTAATCCTTTTTCTGGAATATAACTGTAATCTCCTGTAAATCTGTAATAGTTGAAAATCGCAAAAGCGATAGCCCCATTTCTATGAATTTCTTCAAATGTAATTTCCCATTCATTATGACATTCTTCGCCATTCATGGTTACCATAGGAAACAAAGCTGCTCCGTTTGAAAACCCAAGTTTTTCGGCATTTTCAATAGCTTTATCTAAATGTTGATAGCGGTATTCTAATAGTTTCCGAGCGACTTTTTGGTTTTTTGTTGCCATATAGAAAGGAATACAATAGGCTTCGGTATCCCAATAAGTACTTCCTCCATATTTCTCTCCTGTAAATCCTTTAGGCCCAATATTTAATCGTGCATCAGTTCCTAAATAAGTTTGATTTAATTGAAAAATATTAAACCGAATCCCTTGCTGTGCTTTGACATCTCCTTTAATAGTGATGTCTGCCATGTCCCAGATTTCTGCCCAAGCTTGTTTTTGACATTCTAACAGTGAATTAAACCCAATTTCAACAGCATTATGCAATGTACTTTGGGCTTCTAAAATCAATTCGCTTTTATCATGATTTCTATCAACCGTATAACCTCCAAATTTTTGAATTGTAAACGTTTGACCTTTTGGAACATTCATAAAATACTTGAAACTTATTTTACTTTCCGTTTTCAGAGCTTCGAACGGCAAATTAAGCTGCTTATCGTTTAAATAACACCGTGATTGCATGAAGGTACACGTATGAAAATTTGTTTTCATAGTATGCGCCTCAATATATGCTCTATCTTGGTCTCTACTAATACTAGTTATATTCCAAAAAGCATCATCCCAATTGCTATCTTCGTTAGTAATTCCTGCATCCAAATAAGGTTCAAAACTAATTTTAGCAGCTCCATTTATAGGTGTTATTGAATATTTAATTGCGCCAAGCTCATCGATATCTAAACTCAAAAAACGCTTAGTTTCAATCTTTATTTCTGTATTATTTTGTAGTGTTGCCTCAAAACTTCTGGACAACCAACCTTCTTGCATATTTAATTCCCGTCTATAATTTTTTACGGTACACTTAAATAAATCTAGGGCTTCGCCATTAATATTTACATTAATTCCAATCCAATTTGGAGCATTTAATACTTTTGCAAAATATTGAGGGTACCCATTTTTCCACCATCCCACTCTAGTTTTGTCTGGGTAGTAAACCCCAGCAATATAACTACCTTGAAATGTAGGGCCAGAATAGTGCTCTTCAAAATTAGCACGCTGTCCCATTGCTCCATTTCCTATACTAAACAGACTTTCTGAAGCCTTAACATTTTTAGTGTCAAACCCCTCTTCTATTATGGACCAATTATCTGGTTTTATATAATCTTGATTCATATTTCTTTTCTTAGATAAAAAAACGAGACAAAAGCTGTAATTCACACACTCTTTTATGACTTCCGTTTTTTTATTTTAATGCTACGTTTCATCATACGCTGTGTAGCACATTATATTATATACTGTAAACTAATACTGTTTACTTTTTAATTAAATTTTCTATAAAATCTATTGAAACCTCGGTAAAATCTTTGAACACCCATCTTGCTTCACTCAAAATGGTTTCATCACCAATACCAATACTAATCATGTTGGCCAAATTGGCTGCTTGAACACCAGCTAGAGAATCCTCAAAAACAATACAATCAACAGGGTTAATCCCTATTTGATCTGCAGCTTTTAAAAACACTTCTGGATCTGGCTTTGCTTTTGTAACATCATTACCATCAACGATGTCATCAAACTTTTTTAGCAAATTCACTTTTGCCAAAATCTCTCTGGCATTTTTACTCGCTGAACCTAAAGCTATAGGTTGTTGTTGGCCTATTAAATAATTTAATATTTTCACAACATCTGGAAGTATTTCATTCTCTCCCATATTTGTGATATAGTTCAAATAATCTATATTTTTTCGCTCCATTAATTGTGTAAACTCTTTTTCAGACAGGGTTTTATTTCCCCATGCCAAAATTTTTTCTAAAGATTGTTTTCTACTAACGCCCTTAAGTTGTTCATTTTGAGTTTCGGAAAAATCAATGCCAATACTATTGGCTAATTTTTTCCATGCTAAAAAATGATACTTAGCGGTATCTACAATGACACCATCTAAATCAAAAATAAATCCTTTCCTTTTCATTAGTTTACTTCTACTTGATACGTAATTGCGTTTTTGTTTGTTATTAATAAATTACAAAACCCTGCAATGATTAAACTTAAGCCTGCAACAGTCATTGCATGTATGGTCTCCTCTCCAAATAATCCTGATACGAAATTAATTCCACCTAAAGCGGCAATAATTTGAGGGATAACAATAAACATGTTAAAGATTCCCATGATTACTCCCATTTTATTTGGATCTACAGAACTGGATAACATAGCATATGGCATCGATAAGATGCTCCCCCACGCAAAACCAATAAGTATAAATGATAATGACAAATACTCCGGTGAAGGGATAAATTTCATCATCAAAAATCCAATTCCTCCCAATATTAAGGATGCCATGTGCACGTACTTTCTATTTATTCGTTTTCTTGAAGTATAGAGCACAAGTATTAATGCAAAAACCATAGAAGACAATCCATAAATCCCCATATAAGAGCCTACTAAATTCGATGATTTCTGAAAGGCTGTATTGGCTGTATTGAATGCTTCTAATTGTACAGCATTTGTCATATCGAAAGCAGATTCAATAGGGGCAGGTGTATGAAACACATGTTCGGTAAGTGCAGGATTTGCTAAACTCCACATGGTAAAAAACGCAAACCAACTAAAAAATTGAACGAGACCCAATTTTTTCATAGTTAGCGGCATACTTCCAATATTATTTAGGATATCTGGAATGAATTGATTCTTTTTAGATTTTTCTTTTTCAAAAGCCTCCATATCCTCGGGAGGGTATTCTGAAGTTGTAAAAACCGTATATAAAATGCTCAATAAAAACACAAAAGCACCAATTGCAAAAGCCACTTTAACCGACATTGGAATAACTCCTATTGCCGCAGAATCACTAATTCCTAATTTTGAAACCATCCATGGCAAATTACTTGCCACCCAGGTACCAATACCAATAATTAACGTTTGAACTACAAATCCGTAAGACCGTTGTGAATCTGGAAGCTTATCTGCCACCAGGGCTCTAAAAGGCTCCATCGAAATATTTATGGAAGCATCTAGAATCCATAAAAACCCAGCTGCCACCCATAGTGCGGGAGAATGTGGTACAAAAAATAGAGCTATGGAACTTAATACAGCACCAATTAAAAAATATGGTCTACGACGCCCCCACTTAGGACTCCAGGTACGATCACTGAGATAACCAATTATGGGCTGAACCAATAATCCTGTTAAAGGCGCAGCAATCCAAAGAATTGGAATATCATCTATCTCAGCACCTAGTGTTTGAAAAATTCGAGACATAAAGCCTCCTTGTAAGGCAAAACCAAATTGAATCCCCAAGAAACCGAAACTCATGTTCCAAATTTCCCAGAAATTTAGGGTACGCTTTTTCATCTATAGTACTTTAAATTATTACTATTGATAAGCGAAATTACTTATCAAAACTTAGGTGAGAAGTGAAAATATAAGTTTTGATTTGGGTGTAAATATATAAAAGTTTTTAAATATTCCAGTAAAAAATATTATTTTGTAGAATCTCGCTCTATCAATTCAGTATCTACAATCAAGGTTTGATAGTGCTCTACTTCATCTTCGTCTTCACTCTCATTTTCAAGCCTTTCAATTAATAATTCGGCCGCTTTTTCACCCATTATTTGAGCATGTTGACTCACTGTCGTTAAGGTTGGTGTAGCGTGTTTTGAGAGCACTCCATCAGAAAAACCAATAACTTGAACATCATCAGGAACAGTCAATCCTAGAGCTCTCGCAGCCTTCATTGCAGTGACAGCATACAATTCATTAACAGCAAACACCGCATCAATTTTTGGATTACTTTTAAACAATAACTCTACTTCTTCTTCTAAAACCTCTAAATGATCTTCAGATAACAAATCGTCATCAACTTTCAATATTAAATTCGCCTTTGGACTCATTCCAAATGCTTCCAATGCGTTCAAATATCCCTGTGTTCTTAATCGTCCAACAGTAACATAATCCTTAGTTGTTATCAGCGCAATATTTTTGCATCCATTGGAAATTAATTTATCTACCGCTATTTTTGATCCTTTCAAATCATCAACAATTACCTTATCACAATTAATCTCGTTAACCACCCTGTCAAACATTACAATTGGCATTCCTTGATTAATAGTTTCTTTAAAATGATGATAATCCTGTTGTTGCAAAGTCTCTCGAGATGTGGACAGGATGAATCCATCAATGCTCCCTGTGGCCAACATTTCCATATTAATAACCTCTTTATCAAAAGATTCGTTAGACAAACCAACAATAACATTGTAGCCCTTTTTATTAGCCACAAGTTCAATACCTCGAATTACTTTCGAAAAAAAGTAATGTACAATTTCAGGTATAATAATTCCGATAGTTTTGGTTTTTCTATTCTTTAAACTTAGTGCAATATTATTCGGGCGATAATTATATAGCTTAGCAAATGCCTGTATTTTTTGAGTCGTATCTTCACTAATTTCGATACTATTACGAAGCGCTTTTGAAACTGTAGAAATAGAAACATCTAATTCTCTGGCTATTTGTTTTAAGGTGATTTTTCTTTTCACATCTAAATAATTTATGGATGATGGTTCTTTGTAAAGTTAAAACTAAAATCACATATTGTCTAACATTATTTTTCCTGTCGATGAATAGCGATTTCAACGCACATTTATTCAAGTCTAATCACGAGAACATTTTTCCTGTAATTTAAAAGCTAAGTTGGTAAGAATTAGCATAATTAGCTTTTAAAGTCAAAAGAAAATTATGGTTTTTCTTACTAAAACCATCAATACGTTAAGAAGTTGTTAACACGAAAACGTTTTCGTTAGGAATAATGCAACGTCTCGGCATTTTTGAACGTTTTTTTTACATAGTTTTATACACGAGAAGTGGAAATATATACAAACTAATTAAGTAGTTAATTTAAACACATTGTATGAAAACAATTTTAAATAGTTTACTATTTGTACTATTTTTTGTCCCCTTATTCTCATTTGGACAATCAACAGTTACAGGAACAGTAACAGAACAATCATCATCCTTACCAATTCCAGGTGTTAATGTCATTATAAAAGGCACAACCACAGGTACGGCAACAGATTTTGATGGTAATTATCAAATATCAGTTAATAACGGAGACATTTTAGTATTCTCATATGTAGGTTACAAATCTATGGAGTTAACCTATTCTGGACAATCTCCATTAAATATACAACTGGAGCAAGATGCTGCTCAATTGGATGAAGTGGTATTAATTGGATATGGATCAACCACTAAACAAGATGCTACAGGAGCCGTTGAAAAAGTTTCTATTGAAGAATTTAATCAAGGGGCCATTGTGTCTCCTGAACAATTATTAGCCGGAAAATCGGCCGGGGTTAGAATCACCTCTGGTGGTGGTGCTCCGGGTGAAGGCTCAGAAATTAGAATTCGTGGTGGTGCTTCATTATCTGCCAATAATTCTCCACTTATAGTTGTTGATGGGTTACCGTTAGATCAAAGAGGCGTTCAAGGCGTAAGAAGCCAATTAAATGCCATTAACCCAAATGACATTCAAGATTTTGTAATATTAAAGGATGCTTCAGCAACTGCTATTTACGGTTCTAGAGCCTCTAATGGTGTTATTTTAATCACTACTAAAAAAGGAAATACCAACACTGATTTTAAAGTTGAATACGACTTAAAAGCATCTGTTGGCTCGGTTACTAAATATGTAGATGTATTAAATGCACACGAGTTTAGAGCAGTTTCTCAAGCCGATCCAGATTTTGATCCAGGTTTATGGGGAAACACAAGTACAAATTGGCAAAAACAAATTTATCAAAATGCCGAAGGTGCCATTCATAATTTAACGATAAGTAAAGGATACCAAAACTTTAATTACCGTTTAAACTTTAATCATGTTTCTCAGAAAGGTGTATTAAAAACAGACTTGTATGAAAGAAATTCATTAAACCTTGCGTTGACACAACGTTTGCTAGATAACAACTTAAAGTTAACATTAACATCTAAAGGAATTTTTGATGACAATGCATTTGCTAATCAAGGCGCTATAGGCGCTGCTATTGCATTTGACCCAACCCAACCGGTATACAACCCAGATGGGAGTTACTTTCAATATGTTGGTGAGACCTTAGCGCCTACTAATCCTGTTTTTGGACTTGAAACTAATAATAATAGAGCGCGTAATAAACGAACAATTACCAATTTCAATATTGATTATAAATTGCCCTTCTTAGAAGGATTAAGGTTTAATTTAAACGCGGGAATTGATTATTCTGAACTTAATGGAAAGCAATTCAATCCTGCAAGTCCTACGAACCCAAATAGTTTTGCGTACAAAAACTTTTATACAGGCTTAAATAGAAATTCATTATTAGATTTTTATTTTAATTATAAAAAAGAAGTTGAATCGATTAATACTGTAGTCGATGTTATAGCTGGCCACTCGTATCAGGAATTTTATGTAAAATCAAATCGTAGTGAAACTGACAATGGTTCTCTGGTCGCTAGGCCTGTTAATATTGATAGAAATGCTTTAGAATCTTATTTTGCTAGAGCCAATTTTGATATTGAAGATAAATACTTAATCTCATTAAGCTATAGACGTGATGGATCATCGCGATTTAGTGAAGATAATAGATGGGGTAGTTTCCCTGGAGTTTCTGTGGGATGGAAAGTGACTAATGAAGCCTTTATGGAAAATTCGTTCTTTTCAAATCTTAAGCTTAGAGCAGGTTGGGGTATTACAGGTCAACAAGAAATTGGACCTAACTATGGATATTTAGGAATTTATACTCCTGGCCGTAGCGATGCTGCAGTACAATTTGGAAACGGATTTGTAAACACCTTGCGTCCTGAAGAATTTGACGAAAACCTTAAATGGGAAGAAACTACACAATACAATGTTGCTTTAGATTTCGGACTTTTTAATGACCGATTAACAGGAACAGTAGATGCTTATTATAGAGAGACCGAAGATTTATTAGCTACGGTTCCTACCGCAGCCGGATCAAACCTCGCCGATTTACTAACAACAAATGTAGGATCCACAACAAGTAAAGGAATTGAAATTGGATTAAATGGATCACTATTTGAGTCGGATGACTTTTCTTGGGATTTAGGATTCAATCTTACTTTTCAGGATGTGGAAATCACAAATCTATCTTTAGGAAATGATCCTAATTACTTTATTCCTCAAGGTGGAATCTCTGGGGGTGTTGGGAACAACATTCAACTGTGGAGAGAAGGTCTAGATCCTACAACATTTTTTGTATTCAGACAAGTATATGACACAAATGGAAAGCCAATTGAAGGGGCGTATGTTGATGTTAATGGCGACAATCAAATCACAGAAACAGACAGACAAGCTTACAAAAAAGCAACACCTGATTTTTTTGCCGGACTAACAAGCAATTTAAAGTATAAAAATTTCGACTTCAACTTTACGTTCAGAGGGAGCTTCGGCAACTATATGTACAACAATGTAGCTTCAGATAGAGGTGTTGTTGAAACTGTAATAGATGCGCCAGGTAATTTTTATCCAAATGCACATTCAAATGTATTGGCTACTGGATTTGTTAATCAACAATTATTTTCAGATCACTACATTCAACGTGCAGACTTCATTAAACTTGATAATATCTCTATTGGGTATGTAATCCCAGGGGAGAAAGTCACTTTAAGAACCTCTTTAACAGCCACTAACGTATTTACGATCACGGATTATGACGGATTAGATCCTGAAATATCTAGAGGTATCGATAGTAATTTCTATCCGAGACCTAGAATGTATGTATTAGGCTTAAACTTCACATTTTAATGATGACGAAAATTATAAAAATCAAAGCAATGTATAGAACATTAAAATATATCTTTTTCGCTTTCACGCTTGTACTATTTGTACAGTCCTGTGCCAACGATTTAGATTTACAACCAGAAGATGATCGTCTTACAGCCGATGTCGCTTTTGACGACCCTACATCTTATAGAGCCTTTCTTGCTAAAATTTATGCAGGTATCTCATTGAGTGGCCAAGAAGGCCCAGCAGGTAATGCAGATTTAGCTGGATTGGATGAAGGCTTCTCAAATTACTTAAGATTGTATTGGAAAATGCAAGAGCTAACTACAGATGAGGCTGTAATTGGATGGAATGACGGAACAATTAAAGATTTACACTCACAAAATTGGACTGCAGGTAACGAATTTATTAGAACCATTTATAGCAGGATAATGTATCAAGTAAAATTGGCTAATGAATTCTTGAGTCAAACTACTGATGAAAAATTAGATAGCCGTGGTGTAGATGCAAGCTTAAAAGCTGAAATTCAGAATTACCGAGCAGAAGCTCGTTTTATGAGAGCGTTAAGTTATTGGCATGCTATGGATTTATTTGCAAATCCGCCATTTGTGACAGAAGAAGATCCAACAGGCGCTTTTTTACCAGAGCAAATTCAACGTTCAGACCTTTTTACTTATATCGAATCTGAACTTTTAGCAATTGAAAACACGATCATTGGTTCGAAACAAAATGAATATGGAAGAGCTGATCAAGCCGCTGTTTGGATGCTATTATCCAAATTGTATTTGAACGCTGAAGTATATACAGGAACTGCAAGATATGACGAGGTTATTAATTTTACAACTAAGGTAATTAATGCTGGGTACTCAGTGCCTTCTAATCCATATTATCAGTCTTTTTTAGCAGATAATGATATGAATGGTACACAAAACGAAGTTATTTTTTCTATTCCATTTGATGGGTTAAAAACGCAATCATTTGGTGGTATGACATTCTTAGTACACGCTCCCGTAGGAGGTAGCATGGTTCCTGGAGATTACGGAATCAATGGTGGTTGGTTTGGTGTGAGAACAACATCGACATTTGTAGAAAAATTTAATGCTGAAACTCTAGATCTAGATGCTTTTAATGCCACCTTAGGAACTCAATCTGATTGGGGGCTCGTAGGAGATGCTACATTAAATGGATGGAATGGTCCCGATATGGAATTATATGAAACAGCAAACAATAAATATATCATATACGCCAACTTAGTTAGCGGAGAAATGAAATTCAGATTCAATGAAGATTGGGGTGTGAACTTTGGAGATAATGATACTGATGGATCTTTAGAAGATGGTGGGGCTAATATCCCTATTGAGGAAGCTGGAACCTATGTAATTACATTAGACCTAGACAACTTAACATATACCATTTCACCATTTGACGGCGATCAAAGAGCCCTATTCTATACAGATGGTCAATCCTTAGAGATTGAAGATATTAGTTCTTTTACTAATGGGTATGCTATTGAGAAATACAGAAATGTAGATGTAAATGGTGTTCAAGGCTCTGATTCAACTGGAGATCACCCTGATACCGATTTCCCAATGTTTAGACTTGCTGATGCTTATTTAATGTACGCAGAAGCAGCACTAAGAGGTGGAGGCGGTAGCTTAAGTGAGGCCGTAACATACATTAACCAACTTAGAGATAGAGCTTTTGGAAGTGGTATTGGAAATGTAGAGCAAGCCGATCTTTCACTAGATTTTATCTTAGACGAACGGGCAAGGGAATTATTTTGGGAAGCTCATAGACGAACAGATTTAATACGATTCGGACAATTCTCTAACCAAGGCATTTGGCCATGGAAAGGAAATGTACCACAAGGGGCTACTACACAAGCATATAGAGACGTAATGCCTTTACCTGCTTCCGATTTAGGAGTTAATACTAATTTACAACAAAACGAAGGTTACTAAAAACTACATAAAATGAAAAACTTAAAAATTTTAGGATTATTAATTATTGCCGCTATTAGCTTCAATTCTTGTTCGCAAGATGACGATGTGGTTTTTATAGCACAAGAACCTGGTGAATTTGCTTTTACAAATGCATTCTTATCAGAATACACATTAACTAGTGACGCTTCTTCCAATATAGGCGAGCGTTTTACTTGGACCAATGCAGATTTTGAAGTTCCTACAAACGTTACTTATGAGCTTCAAGGAGCCATTTCAGAGGACTTCAGTGATATGGCTGTATTAGGAACAACACCTGGCAATGAACTTTCCATCACCATAAGTAAAATGTTATCGATGGCAGGAGAAGCTGGATTAGATAACGACCCTGAAACTGAAAACCCAGATAGTGGAAGTCTTTATTTCAGATTACGTTCTTTTATTGGCAATGGGGATAGTTCAACTGAAGTATTTACAGCAACGCAAACACTTAATGTTGTTTTACCAGAATTAGCGGTTGAAGATGATGGTGCTATTTCGTTATCCACTTGGGGTATTGTAGGATCTGGTTATAATAACTGGGGTGCTTATGACGATTCTCCATTTTACACAACCGAAGAAGACAATATATTTGTTGCATATGCTACTTTGTTTGATGGTGAAATTAAATTTAGAGAAAATAATGAATGGACTAACGACTTCGGTGATACTGGAGCAGACGGTACATTAGATGCTGGTGGAGACAATATTGCCGTTACTGCAGGTCATTATAAAATCAACTTAAACTTAAACGATAACACCTATAGTATCGAACCATTTACTTGGGGTATTGTTGGCTCTGGTTATAATGATTGGGGTGCATCGCCTGATGCTAAGTTTTTCTATGATTATACTACTGATACTTTTAAAGTTGGTGTTAGACTAATTGATGGTGAAATCAAGTTTAGAATGAATAACGAGTGGACTAGTGACTTTGGAGATACTGGTGCAGATGGTACTTTAGACGCTGGTGGCGATAATATTGCTGTAACTGATGGTCATTATGCGATTACTTTAGACCTCAATAATAATGTATACACTATTGAAACTGCAGATTTATATGGCGTTGTAGGCTCCGGTTATAATGATTGGGGAGCTACTCAAGATTTTACATTTACAGAAGTTAATCCTGGACTATGGATTGCTGAAATAGTACCTTTAGTTGACGGCGAAATTAAATTCCGTGTCAATGATGCTTGGGCTTCCGATTTCGGAGATTCTGGTGCAGATGGAACTCTAGATGCTGGGGGTGATAATATTGCTGTTACAGCAGGAAATGCTAGAATATGGTTAGACATTACGAATAACACATATTCTATCAATCAATAATATTTTTATTTTTTATTTTGAATTATTAGCATTCAAGGGCTGTTTGAAATGACAGCCCTTTTTTAATTAAATCCTTTAATTCCCTAGATAGTTTTCCCTATGGCTAAATAGAACCTGAATTATACCCGTCTGAAAAGACAAATAGCATAGATCGCATGAAGAAGATATACTCCCTTATTTTATTTGTATCAATTATAAATTTTAGTTTTAGCCAAGTTACCATTACACCTACTCCTTTCGACATAGATGAATCTATAACCATAACTATTGATGCAAATAGTAGTGCTACAAACTGTAATGGCTTTAGCAATCCTACAAAAGTGTATATGCATTCTGGTGTTGGACCAGACTCTAATGCATGGACCCATGTCATTGGAAATTGGGGACAGGATGATGGTGTTGGAGAAATGACAAATAATGGTGATGGCACCTGGAGTATTACCTTAACTCCAGACACCTATTATGGCCTCACTTCAGAGCAAGCCTCATTAGCCATTAAAATGGGCATGGTATTTAGAAGTCAAGATGGTTCACAAGAATTAAAAAATGACGGTTGTAGTGATTTCTTTTTTGACATAGGCAGTTTTCAAGTCAGCCTAACTACGCCATTAGCAAATTCTACTACTGTTTTAACTTCTGGAGACAACCTTAGCATTAGTGCCACCAACATTGGTGGTAATGCTAATTATGTATTAAAATCCAATGGTAGTACCATAAACACTCAATCGAATATCGCTTCATTTGCTTATACTCATACAAACATTACAGCAAATCAAAATTACAGTTTAGAAGTTACTATAGACGCAACCACAATAACTAAAACATTCCAAGTCATAATTGACCCAGTAACTACCTGGGAGATAATGCCTGATGATTATGTTGACGGAATTAATTATCACAATAGCGACCCAACAAAAGTCACTCTTGTACTAGATGCCAATAGTAAGGATTTTGTATATGTTGCAGGAAGTTTCAATAATTGGCAACCTGATGGTTCTTATGCTATGAAACGTGATTTTACACGCAATAATAAATTTTGGCTCACGCTCACAGGACTTACATCTGGTCAAATAGAATCCTTTCAATATTGGGTTATAGATAAAACGCCAATTGTAAACTCCCCGACATTAGTCAAAACAGCAGATCCTTATTCTACTCTTGTTCTATCACCATTTGACGATTCCGGAATACCAAATACAACCTATCCAAACTTACCATCGTACCCAGATGATCAGGAACGTGAAGTTACCGTATTACAGACAGGACAAACTTCTTATAATTGGCAAGTAACTAATTTTAGCAAACCCAAAAAAGAAGATTTAGTCATCTACGAAGTCTTAATTCGCGATTTTGATGGCGATAGAAACTTTCAAGATCTTATTGATAAGATTTCCTATTTCAAAAACTTAAATATTAATGCCATTCAACTTATGCCCATCATGGAGTTTGAAGGTAATGAAAGTTGGGGATACAACACTGCATATCATATGGCTTTAGACAAATTCTATGGCACTGAAGATAAATTCAGGGAACTTGTTGATGTATGTCATCAAAATGGTATTGCCGTAATTCTCGACATTGCCTTAAACCATGCCTTTGGACGAAATCCAATGGTAAGGATGTGGATGAATGATGCTGATAATGATGGCTGGGGAGAACCTAGTTCGGAAAATCCTTATTTTAATGAGACTCCAAAGCACAGTTATAATGTAGGATCTGATTTTAACCATCAACAATTTAGGACTCAAAACTATGTTAAACGCGTAGTTAAACATTGGATAGAAAATTTTAAAATAGATGGTTTCCGCTGGGATTTAACCAAAGGGTTTACTCAAAATTGCTCCTCCAATGATGAAGGGTGTACAAATTCATACCAACAAGACCGTGTTGATGTATTAAAATCATACGCCGATTATTCCTGGAGTTTAGATCCAACGCATTATGCAATATTTGAGCATTTGGGCACTCCTACTGAAGAACAGCAATGGGCAAATTACCGACTTACTGGTGAAGGGGATGGGATTCCAAAAGGCATTATGATGTGGGGTAAAATGACTGAAAACTACAATCAACTTACAATGGGCTTTGCCTCTAATTCCAACTTTGACTGGATGGGACATGATGCACATGGGTTTGATGAAAAACGACTAGTAGGATATGCCGAAAGTCATGACGAAGAACGATTAATGTATAAAAATTTACAGTTTGGAAACACCACCAACGGTTCCCATGACGTAACCAACCTTAATACAGCGCTGTCAAGAATGCCTGCCTTAGGTGCTGTTACTTTAACTATTCCAGGACCAAAAATGATTTGGCATTTCGCTGAATTAGGTATGGAAAATTCCATATTTACATGTGATAATGGAAGTGTAAATGACCCAGATTGTAAATTGAGCACCAAACCACAACCACAGTGGGCTAATAATTGGTCTAATGACCTTGCCAGAAAAGCAATCTATGATGCCTGGTCAAGATTAAATTATTTAAAAATTAATGAAGCTGTTTTTGAAGGTGAATATACAATAAGCTCAGGTACATTAAATCCAAAAATTCGCGTCTGGGACAATAGTCTTCCTGCAAATACGCTATCTGATGTTATTATTTTAGCAAATTTTAATGTGACTTCTCAATCTATAAATCCAGGTTTTACAAATACAAATACCTGGTATGATTTAATGGATGAAACCGGAAATACTACAATTAGTGGATCTACAACATCAATTAATATTCCTGCTGGTGAATTTAGAATTTATGGAAATCATGCTGTCGAAACATTATCTAATCCAAGTTTTGATAACGTACTATCTCTTATGGTTTATCCCAACCCTTCTAAAGAGAGCTTTAGTATAAACAAGCCTTCAAATGAATTAAGCATATATGATCTCACTGGAAAACTGGTAAAAGTGTTCAAAGGCGAATTCATTGCAGGACAAACAATGGATATTTCAGAATTATCACCAAGTATTTATCTTTTAAAAGTCAAAACAAATTCAGGGCTTCAACAAATTACTAAACTGGTGAAGCTATAGGTTTAAATTGAAAAGAAGAACTAGAAATAAATCTAAACCACTGTTTTTTCCATTCTTCTTAATGACAAACATATTTATTTCACTATCGTTATTTGATACTATAATATGTTTCAATGTCATTGTTGTGTGAATGAAGAATCGTGACTTTAGTTTTGAATAATTTTTAAATGTTCACCATTTACCAAATCATCATGCGAAATGAAATAACTTTTATACGGCTTTCCATTAAGTAGGATTCTATTAATGTCCCCATTAGTTTTGCTCTCTTTTTCGATTACCAATGTTTTCTTTTTATAATAATTCGAATCGAGCTGAATGGTAATCTTATCGAACATAGGTGTTGTAATTGCATATTTAGGTTCTCCTGGTGACAATGGATAGATTCCCATCATTGAGTACACCAACCAAGCCGACATCGTTCCAGTATCATCATTTCCTGGCAAACCATCGGGTTGATTTTTAAAATATTTAGAAACAAGATTTGCAACATGCTTTTGAGCTCTCCATTCTTCACCTTTTACATAATTAAATAAATACGGGTAAGCAATATCCGGTTCATTGGCCATATCAAACTGATTGCTATCAAACACTTTTTGAAGCTGTTTACTAAAGGCTTTTTTACCGCCCATGAGTTTCATGAGCCCCTTAATATCATGAGGTACCATAAACGCATATTGCCAAGCATTACCTTCAATAAATCCAACATTTTTTGTAAAGTTAGCCCCTGCCTCGGGATTGAAAGGTGTATACCAGTTTCCATTCGCCAATCTCGGGCGTAACAGATTTAAATCTTTATCAAAAAGCTTTCTATAGGATATTGATCTGTCTATAAATCGATTGAAATCTTCCTTTTTCCCCAAAGCTTTTGCCAATAATGCAATGGAAAAATCGGCAGAATTGTATTCTTCGGTTGTCGATACTGACCCCCCATTATCGGTTGTTAGGTAGCCTTTGTTTATATAGTCATCAAGTCCTGGGCGTAATGGATTATTTTCAATTTGATCGGCACTCTTCAGCATTGCCGAATAAGCTTTTTCAATATCAAAATCCTGGATTCCTTTTAAGTAGGTATCGGTAATCACAATACTTGCAGGGTCTCCTACCATTGTGAATGTTTCTGTTGAATTCAATTCCCATTTTGGGAGCCATCCATTTTCATCATACATCTCCAGCATACTCTTTATCATATCCGATTGTTGACGTGGGTATACCAGTGACATCAACTGATGTAAATTTCTATAGGTATCCCAAAGCGAAAACACGGTGTATCTCGTTCCTGCTGTTTTCCCAATTTTGCCAGTTTTTATTTGAGGAAATTCCCCATTGATATCATTCAGTGTATTGGGATGAATTAAACTATGATACAAGGCTGTATAAAAAATAGTTTTATCGTCATTGGTGCCCCCTTCAACTTTTATTCTGGATAGCAATTGATTCCAAGCGTCGAAGGTTTCTTTATAAATTGCTTCAAACGAAGCATCTCCAGTTTCCTTTTCTAAATTCTCTCTTGCATTTTCAATACTCACATATGAAACTCCTATTTTAACCTCGACACTGGTTTCTTTGTCAAAATTATAAGAGAAATAAGTCCCTATACTATCACCTACTACCATCTTCGTAGCCCGTTCCATCATACGCGTTTTGCCATTATAACCCATCCATTGCGCCTCAACACCATTGTACTTGGCAGGAGTTTTCCACACTCCAAAATTATCGGCAGGTTTTGAGAATTTAGCAACAAAATATACAGGATAGGCGGCCTCAGGACTATTATAACAAAATGAACCAACAGAACGCATTCCTTCAATTTCTGTGGACGATACAACCTTTACCATGGCCCCTTGTTCATTAGTTAAACCCAAGCCTAAATTTAAAAGGATATTGGATTGGCCTTTGGGAAAAGTAAATTTATTGATCCCTACTCTTTTTGAAGTTGTAAATTCTGCTTTTATATTGTACTTATCAATTTCGGAACTATAATACGCCGTTTTAGCTATTTCATTAGAATAAGTTGAACCATATTTTAAATGATTTGTTTCTACTTTACCAGTTGTTGGCATTAACAAAAGCACTCCCAGCTCTGGGCAACCAACACCGCTTAAATTCACCTGACTAAATCCAGTTAAAAAAGTATTTTCATTAACATAAGGATTAGATAGCCAGCGGCTGTCTTTCTCTAGTGGCATGTTTTGTGCCCCTGCAACATTAAACGGACTGATACTCGCCATCCCTCTTGGTGCAATAGGCCCTGGAAATGTCGCTCCATAATTTGAAGTTCCAATAAATGGATTTACATAAGAAGCCGGTTCTTGAGAAAAAGCATTAGAAAAAACAAATATGGCTGTAATTGTAAAGAGCCTTCTTACTTGGTTTATGGTAATAATTTTTGAAAACATAAATTGTTACTTCTTTAGATTATCATTACTTAAAGAATAGGGTACATTCTCCGGTTGACTTGCCCATTTTTTATTTGGCGTAGCACTCATATCAAATTTTATATCCCCTCCATTTTGAATATCTTCAAAATTGATGAAACTATTATGCCATGTTTTACCATTTAGCGAAGCCCCTTCAATAAATACATTCTCTTTAGAATTGTTTCTTGCTGAAATAACAAAGGAATTACCATTTTCCAAGCTAAGAGTGGCTTTCTCAAACAAAGGACTCCCTATTACATATTCATTAACACTTGGCGTCACAGGATAAAACCCTAAAGAACTAAACACGTACCATGCCGAGGTTTGCCCATTATCTTCATCTCCACAATAACCATCTGGAGTTGCGCTATATAATTTTGTTAGTACGTCTCTAACTTTTGCCTGTGCCTTATAAGACGCATTGGCGTAGTTATATAAATAAATCATGTGTTGAATAGGTTGATTTCCATGGGCGTAATTCCCCATATTGGCAATTTGCATCTCTCGAATCTCGTGAATGGTAAATCCATAATATGACGCATCGAAATCTGGTGGCATATCAAAAACCTCATCCAATTTGGCAACAAAATTATCATTACCACCCATTAAGTTTATTAGGCCTTGTGTATCGTGAAATACAGACCACGTGTAATGCAAGCTATTCCCTTCTGTAAAAGCATCCCCCCATTTTAATGGATTAAAAGGCGTTTGAAATCCACCATCTTCGTTTTTACCACGCATTAAATTATTAGTATCATCAAATAGCAATTTGTAATTGAATGATTGCTTATAAAATTTATCCGCCAGCTCCATTTTATCCATGGCTTGAGCGAAATTGGCAATAGTAAAATCGGCAAAAGCATACTCCAATGTTCGTGCTGCATTTTCATTAATTCCCACATTATATGGAACATATCCTAATGTATTATAGTAATCAACACCTGCTCGTCCAACAGAATTTACTGGTCTGCCATTATTTTCACTGGCATTTTTTAATACCGCTTCCAACAGCACTTCTACGTCCTTTTCTTCCATATTGCCTTTCAGATAGGCATCAGCAATTATGGTTGCCGAATTGGAACCTATCATACAATCTCTATGTCCAGGGCTTGCCCATTCTGGTAACCATCCCGACTCTTTATAAGTATTCGCTAGGCCTTCCATAATATGGGTATTTAATTCGGGATACATTAAATTAAAAAATGGGAACACTGCTCTAAAGGTATCCCAGAATCCATTATCGGTAAACATATACCCTGGTAAAACCTCTCCATTATAAGGGCTATAATGAACAACATCTCCATTTGCATCATACTCATAAAATTTTCTTGGAAACAGCAATACCCTGTACAAGCAAGAATAAAATGTTTTGATATTATCGATATTATCATCTTCAATAATAATTCGGCTTAATTCAGTCTCCCAGGCCAATCTCGCTTTTTCTTTAGTTTGCTCGAAAGTATCTGTTCCTATTTCTGTTTTTAAATTTAGAGCGGCTTGTTCCGGACTGATAAATGAAGAGGCAACTTTAACATGTACTTGCTCTCCTTTTTTAGTCTTAAATCCAATAATTGCCCCTACATGATTGCCTTCATTATCAACCGTGTTTTCTGCCAAAATCCAATCATCCCCCCAAGTATGGTTTAGTTCAAAATCTTTATCAAACTCAGCCACAAAATAATTATGAAAATTCTCTGGAACTCCACCACTATTATTTCTACAATAGCCAATTATTTTGCGTTCGTTTGGTAAAATTTTCACCATTGAACCTTTAAAAAAGGCATCGAGCATAATATATGACGAATCGGCTTCAGGAAATGTAAATCTGAAATGTGAAGCACGTTCGGTAGGTGCTATTTCGGCAGTAATATCATAATCGGCTAGATATACACTATAATGATTGGGTTTTACAATTTCTGCTTTATGTGAAAAATGTGATACTCTTTCATCTTCCTTATATTTTAATTCACCAGTAACTGCCATTAATGAAAATGCTGCATAATCATTAATCCAAGGACTTGGTTGGTGAGTTTGCTTAATTCCTCTTATCGTTAAATCGTCGTATTTATAAGTCCACCCATCTCCCATTTTGGCCGTTTGTGGGGTCCAAAAATTCATCGCCCATGGTGTTGCTATAGCAGGATAAGTATTTCCATTAGACAGCTCGAAAGAGGAATCGGTTCCCATCAATGGGTTTACATAGTCAACTAAATCGACAGTTTCATTTGATGCTGTACTATCATCTCTTTCATTGGTATTACAGGATACAAACAGCATCGTACCTATAAATAACATTGCAAAAATCTTTTTCATCTTTTTAATCTATTAAAATTTCGTCTACAAATAACCACACTCTCCTCCGCTAGGAATGGTTTTTAAATTGGTTGCAATTGCAATTATATTACTGTGTTTTGTTGTTCAATAATCTCGACTACTAATACCTTATTCCTTATATTTTACATGAAAACACAATAGTGAAATTACAGCTAAACTAACATATTTTTATACATAACTATTTATATATTTTTGATGATAACGAAGGCATCAAATCTCCAATGACATTTGGGGATGTTCCCATTTCAAAAACAAGAGTACCGCCGTTTAAAATTTCTTTATGGGTAATATAATTTCTATCAATTATCTCATCATTCAATATAACAGATTGAATATATTTATTTTCTGCTGAATTATTTTTCGTTATGATCTTAAACTGGCTTCCATTTTCTAAGTTTAAAGTCGCCTCATCAAAGACAGGAGAACCAAAGCTATAAATTCCTTGTGCTGGATTAACGGGATAAAATCCTAAACTACTAAATATATACCATGAAGACATTTGTCCGCAATCTTCATTACCACAATGCCCATCAGGTGTGTTTTTATATTGTGTATCGAGAATTTCTCTAATCAATTCTTGAGTTTTCCAAGGTTTTCCAATATAGTTATACAAATAACCCACATGATGACTAGGCTCATTACCGTGCGCATATTGCCCAATCATTCCTGTACTAAAAATTGGTAATTTATCTTCAGCAAGTGGTTTTAGGTTAAACATGCTATCAAGTTTTTTTTCGAAATTTTCATCACCTCCAACGGATTGGATCAATCCTTCTATATTTTGTGGCACTGACCAAAAGTATTGCCAGGCGTTACTTTCGCAAAAATATGGGGTGTATTCTTTCGGAATAAATGCTTCCACAAATTGACCATTTTTCAATCTTGGTCGCATGAAAGTAGATTGAGCATCATACACATTGCGCCAATTTTCTGATCGTTTTAAGAAATATTCAAAATCCTCATCCTTATCCAAAGCCTTTGCAAATTGAGCTACGCACCAATCATCATAAGCATATTCTAAAGTTTTGGAAACCGACCAGTTTTCATGTTGTTCATCTACAGGAATATATCCTAAAGTTTTATAAACATCAAGTTGTCGTGCATTATCCATTGCACTCGTTTTACAAGCTTCATAAGCCAAGGCAATATCAAAGTTTTCAATCCCTTTAAAATAAGCATCAACTATTACGGGGACGGCGTGATAGCCAATCATCATATTCGTTTCGTTTCCTTGCATCGACCATACGGGCAACAAACCAGTCTCTTTATAGTGCGCTAATATTGAATTTACCATATTTGAAACACGCTTTGGATGCACAATGGTATATAATGGGTGAGCAGCCCTATAGGTATCCCAAAGTGAAAAAGTATCATATCGATCAAAATCCTTAGCATTCATAATGGTATCATTTGCACCCTTATAATTGCCATTGTGATCACTCAATAATGTAGGCGCTAACATGGATTGATATAACATGGTGTAAAAAATTTCTTTTTTAGTTATATCTTTTGTTTGAACCTGTATTTTTTGCAATTCATTTTCCCAAATATTATCAGCTTGCTGCTTATAAATATCAAAATTAAAATGTGGCGTTTCAACTTCTAAAGATTTATGAGCCCCCTCTATATTAGCAGTAGATAATCCTGTTTTTAAAATAATTACCTCGCCTTCTGAAGTTTGATAATTTAATATGATTTTAGTGTTTTTACCTTCAACAGGCGACGAAACTAGGCTGTCATTTTTATAAATCTGATAAGATTGAAAAGGTTTAGAAAGTTGAATTTCAAAATAAATACGCTGATCCTTAGCCCAGCCTGTGGATTTTCTGAAGCCTTGAATAGTGGTATTGTTAACCACTTCTATATATGTATTGGTTGGAGCATCCCAATTTAAAGCATAACCCAAATCAATATGAATTTGAGAAAGGGTGTCTTTTGGAAAGGTATATTTATGGATTCCTGTTCGCGAGGTTGCAGTTAACTCCGCTCTAATTCCGAATTCCAATAAGTCTACTGCATAATAGCCAGGAGAAGCAGTCTCCTTTTCATGAGAATAGCTTGAATAAGGTTTGAAGTTATTGGCTTTAATTCTGGAATCAAACCGACTGTTGGTTGGCATTACCAATATATCGTACAAATCTCCTGCCCCAGTCCCTGTTAAATGGGTATGTGAAAATCCGGAAATTATAGAATCTTGGTAAAAATAACCGGCAATCCTATCCCAGCCTGGAATCCCAATATCAGGACTGAGTTGTACCATTCCAAATGGAACCGTTGCTCCCGGGTAAGTATTTCCAGGGCCATCAGTACCTATAAAGGGGTTTACATATTGGGTTAGCTTTATAGGATCATTTTTAACTTGTCTACAATTAAAAACAAGTATAATTATAATAAATAATCCATATTTACGCATGCTTACTATTTTTTAAAAGTTGCTTTGGTTTCTTTTATCGTTTTTAAATATTCTTCGGTTAATTGTGGTCCATCAAAAAACGTCACCCCTTTAGCTCCGTTTTCTTTAGCCAAAAGGATGGCCTGCTTTAATTCTTCAGCTGATGTAAACGGAGGTAAATACACCCCAGTATTTATACCAATGTTTTTTGATTTAACATCATTAACTCCTTGCTTTGTAGCATAACCAATCCAATCGATTTCTTCATTATAAAAACCGTGATAAATCATAGGATACACCTCGTCAATATTCCATTTATCCCAACGTTGACGGACCATATGGTCGGCCATCTCAGGATAAGGAAACACTGCCGCTGTTAATTTTTTATTATTCTTCTTTACGATCTCATATGCGTCATCCACTACACTTTTAATAGCATTCAACCTAAAGTTTTTCCACTCCATATCAATAGCTGTATTGGAGCTTTCTTTTGGGTTTTTATGATGTATTTTTTCAAACTCACTGATACAAACATCACAATAACAGAAGTCGTATTCTGCCATTTCTGTTTCTTGTTTTAAATTGTATTTAGGAAGCAATCCAATTGGTAAAAATATATCTGGAAAACGAATATAATCTAAATGAACACTTTCTATCCCTTCGACTTTAGCTAAGCCTTCAACTAAACCCAGGACATGATTTCGAGATGCTTCTCTGGTAGGGCATAACCATTGGTAATAACCTACATAAGGACGAGTATCAAAACAGGATTTCCCATCTCTACTTACCATATACCAGTCTGGGTGTTGTAAAGCAACTGTATCCCCAGGACGGTTCATAGCCATAATCCAGGCATGCACTTTTAGACCTTCTTGCTTTGCAACAGGTACTAATCGGGCTAATTCTTTAGGATCTGTTCCTGTATTAATTAAGATTTCATCAATACCTCCATCTTTATATTTTCTGAATTCTAAAGCATAGTCTTCATTAGATTTATCTTTTTTGGAAGTTATCCAAACCCCAAAATCAAACGATTGTTTTGAAACTTCTCCTTGTGCAATATTAGATTCTTTCTTATGATCTTCTTTAGAATTACAGGCTATAACTGTTAGAAGTAACCCAAAAATTAACAGATATTTATTTCTCATAACTTATTATTATTTAGTGGTAAACTTACCATCTTCTTTAATACTTAATACTTTATTTGAAAACGGACTTTTTATTGAAATTACCCAGCCTCTACTATGATTTTCTATTGTAGGCAGAAGCGTTTTACCATCCACAATTAAAGCTGTATTTTCGATGGATTCTATTGTAGTCGCCCATTGCATATGTTTTGAAAAATGTTCTTTTTGAGCTCTGTATAATCGATACATTTCCCATTTTATTTTTTCGTCTTGAGGAATCGTAAACGTTGTATCTACACCAACTTCATTTGATGAAAAATAGACATAACCCCACCTTTCTGGTTCATGCATATTAATAACTCCCTGAGGAGACCAAACCCAATTGTATTCGCGCAAATATTTGCCGTCAGCACCCTTTTTTCTTGAGTAACGTCCATCTTTAACATCATGGTCCCAGTTAACTCTAGAAAAATTAACTCTCCAAAAACTATCAACAGGCACATTATTTTGATAATACGACGTTTTATATACAGCCCAAGGAATAGCGATTTCTAAAGTCCAACCTTTATCTAGATTAGAGGCATCATTAAGCGAGCCGTCGACAGTTACAGCCGACTTCAACCCAGTAATATGCCAATCATTTAAGACAACATTTGATTCTCGATAAGGTTTAGTTATGAATAAATCCCATGCGGTATTTAAGGCATTGATTTCCAATTCGTAATAATTATGTGTGTCACCATCTGGATCTATAAATACTTCAAAATCATTATTGTGAAAGATCACCGCATCATGTTGTTCAATGTCTCCCCAAACATGTGGCTCTTCAATTTTTGCCAAAATATAAAAGTAGGTTTCATCCCATAACATTTTTACATTGGTTTGATATAAGGGCGTTTTCACACCTTCAATATCAATAAAATTGGCACTCCATTTTGATTTCTTCCAAGACATTTCATCTGGTTTCCCATCGATAACAATTGCTTCAGTTGTTTTATAAGCAATATGTTGTCTTGGTACTATTGTTTTCTCCTGAGCACAAGACACCAAATAAGAAAAACAGAGCCCTGTTATAATTAGATACTTATTGAGATTTTTATTCATTTCAAGCACTTTAAATCAGTTTTATTATAAACTATTATCTTTTGTGAACTGAACAACTTCATTTATAGAAACATCAATACTATCCATTATTGTTGATTGATTTTAGTTGTACCCCAAGCTTTATTAGGCTCTGAACCCATAACAAAATGCAATGTTCCTCCTTCTAATAATTGCTGATGAGCAATAGAAGTCTGATTGAACACCTCTCCATTAAGAGTTGCTGATTGTATGTAGATATTTTTATCTGAAACATGTTCAGCTTCAATGACAAAGTTTTTATCATCTGAAATAGCAATCGATGCTTTTTCAAAAATAGGGCTTCCAATTTCATAATCTCCCGAAGCGGGATTCATAGGATACAATCCGATAGAGCTTAATGCATACCAGGCCGACATTTGTCCGCAATCTTCATTGCCACTCAAACCAACTGGGGTCGTATTATATTGTGTGTCTAAAATATAACGCGCCCAATATTGTGTACGCCATGGCTTATTCGCATGATTAAACATATATGCAATATGATGACTTGGTTCATTACCATGTGCATACTGGCCAATAAGACCAGAAATATCTACAGAAACATTATCACCGGTAATTTCAGAGCTTTCTGTGAAAAGCTGCTCCAGTCGCTGTGTAAATGCTTCATCACTGCCGTGAAGCTTAATAAAATCTTCAACATTATGTGGCACAAACCAACTGTGTTGCCATGCATTTCCTTCAGTATAATCGGTTTGTTCTCTATGATTTGAATGTTTGGCATCAAAGGGTTCATTCCATGAATTCCCATCGACAGATTTACCGCGCATAAAGCCGGTTTCATTATCGAATAAATGTTGATAAGCTTTGGAACGATTTAAGAATAATTTGTAATCTTCATCTTTTCCAAGTACCTGTGCCAATTGTGCAACACACCAATCATCATAGGCATATTCCAAGGTAATTGTAACCGATTCATCTAACAAGCTATATGGAATATAGCCATGTTTCTTATAATGGTTCAATCCACGTTCGTCTTGCATCATTGTAGTTTTCATTGCCTGATAGGCCTTTTCAACATCAAAACCGCGAATTCCTTTTTTATAAGCCTCAACAATTACAGGAATAGAATGATAACCAGTCATTGTATTCGTCTCGTTGGCATAAAGGGTCCAAACAGGCAATATGTTTTTGGATTCATAATAAGCTAACATGGAATTTACAATATCTGAAACTTTGTTTGGAGCAACCAAAGTCAGCAATGGATGCTCGGCTCTAAAGGTGTCCCAAAGTGACAATGTAGAGTAAGCGGTATAATTGGTCGCAGTCACAATACTATCATTCTCTTTTCTAAACTGCCCATTTTTATCACTATAGGTTACAGGCGCCAACTGCGAATGATACATTGCGGTGTAGAACATTGTTTTGAGTGAATCAATGGGCGTCTCTACTTCAATTTTTGTCAAAGCCGAATTCCATTCGTTTTCGGCTTCCAATTTTATAGCTTCAAAGTTAAAATCGCCTGTGTTTAGATTCTCTTTTGCGTTTTCAATGCTTACTGATGATAATGCGACCTTAACAAATAACGCATTACTTTTTTCATTCTTAAAAAATAATTG